>Ga0196981_1000017_pt1 | contig 269223 bp, 244 predicted proteins | sample S3_2013CmetaG_FD_155462 | JGI IMG/M metagenome (GOLD analysis project Ga0196981, IMG submission 155462) | Soil microbial communities from Anza Borrego desert, Southern California, United States - S3_20-13C | ecosystem: Environmental > Terrestrial > Soil > Desert | place: USA: California...
AAAAAACGCAGGTATGTGGATAACTCGAAACGAGTTACCCACATACCCGCTAATGACTACAACAACAATGACAATTAATGTTACATTTAAACCCTAGAAAACGGTCAACGTCTGGCAGGCATGGACACTGAAACAACTTGGAACCTGGAACATGAAACTTGAAACTAACAGTGTCCGGTTAATTTGCCCATTTCGCTAACCAGGCCACCAACTTTCAAACAACTTTAGACTTTAGACTTTAAACTTTAAATTTTAGACTCGAACCTCGAAGCTATCCCCGCCTTTACAAGCCGTGAACTTCATCAATGAGTCCGCCCCGCCAACAGCCAACAGCCAAAGACCAACAGCCAAAGACCAAAGGCCAACAGCCAACTGCCCACCTCACCCTCCCAATAAAAACACGGTCAACGATTTCGGTCCATGCGCCCCCAACACCAGGGATTGCTCGATATCCGCTGTTTTCGACGGACCGGCGATGAACGTTCCAAAGTTGTATCCGGCAGCGCCAATCCGCTGATAAGCGTCGTGCATGGTTCCTAAAAGTGAATTCTCAGGAATGACGAGCATAAGTCTTTCGCAAATAAACGGCAGCGCGCGATCACCCATAGCCCCGTCCGTTATCCAGATCGCGCCATTTTCGGCAACACCGAACTCCCCCGGCAGAACAGCGATGTCGATGTTTTTTAAACTGTGTGGATCTGCGCCGCTAATGGAGTTCCCCAATTGAAGTCCGGGCACCGTTGATATGATCGATGCGGCGTCGGTGGAAATGTTTAAAATGTAGGCGGCGATTTTTTCGGTACTGTTCATTTCGACCACAGTTCCGCCGATCGCGGTTAGAACGGTTTTGAACTTTTCTTTTTTGTCCGCGACGACTGTTTGTGATACTGCAGGAGTTTCCGCGCCGGGATCCCGCGGTTGATTCTTTTTTACAGCTGCAAGTATTTTTTCCCTGCTGCTCATTGTTTTCGGTTTTTTTGAAACCATTCTCGAAAGGACGTTGCCGGAGGCTCGGGCATGTCGCGTTGCCACCACCAGGGATTAAAACGGTTATTCACCATAAAGGGAAAGCGTTTAAGAAGTTTCCGGCCAAGCCATCCACCGATCCTGAATATCCCAGGATTTGACAACACGGTCTGCATAGCATTCATGCCGATTTTTTTTGACGTGGGCGCATAGCCCTGCTTTACAAGATCCTGCCGCCATCTGTATAACTGTTCGTGAATGTTGATTTTTACCGGGCAGACATTTGAACAGGATCCGCAAAGTGTGGATGCAAAGGGGAGGTCCGCATATTTTTTCATGTCCCCCCATGGAGCAAGGATAGACCCGATCGGACCAGAGATGGCCGTGTGGTAGCTGTGACCTCCGCTTCTTCTATATACCGGGCAGGTATTGAAGCATGCGGCACATCGAATACATTTCAATGCGTTCCGGTAATCATCAGATCCCAATCGTGTACTCCGGCCGTTATCGACAAGAACAATGTGCATTTCCTGTCCGGGGCGAGGCCTGCGGAAGTGACTTGAATAAGTGGTAATGGGTTGACCCGTTGCGCTTCGGGCGAGCAACCTTAGAAATATCGCAAGGTCGTCACGTGAAGGGATGATCTTTTCAATTCCCATGCAAACAATATGGACATCCGATAACTGAACACCGAGATCGGCATTTCCTTCGTTGGTGCAAACAACAACTTCCCCGGTATCCGCCACCGCAAAGTTTCCGCCTGTGATTGCGACCCTGCTTGTAAGGAACCGGTCCCGCAGGTGCTGACGCGCAGCCGCGGTGAGGAATGCCGGATCCGAATTTCCGGCAGGCGTTCCAAGGTGTTTATGGAAAAGGTCACCGATCTCCTCTTTTTTCCAATGGATACAAGGCAGGACAATGTGGCTGGGCGGTTCGTTGGCAAGTTGTACGATACGCTCACCGAGGTCGGTATCCGTTACTTCTATTTCATGCTTTTCAAGATATTCGTTGAGATGACATTCTTCGGTCAGCATGGATTTGCTTTTGACGATCCGGTTAACACCGTGCCTTGCGATGATACTCCGCACGATCTCGTTGTGCTCCGCCGCCGTTTCGGCCCAGTGGACGATCGCGCCATTCTGTTCAGCATTGCTTTCAAACTGGAGCAGTAGATCATGAAGATTTGCCAGCACCGTATTTTTGATATGTGAAGCGCGCTCGCGCAGCTGTTCCCACTCCGGTATCTGCCAGGCAGCCTTGTCGCGCTTTTCTCTCACGAACCAAAGCGTTTTATCATGCCAGTCTACCCGTGGCTCGTCTTCATTGAATCGTTCTGCAAGCTTTGCGTGATCTTTTCCTCCGCGCTCTTTCATGTATGCGGGGTATTTAGAATCTCTGCGATATGAATCACCTGAACCTTTCGCTTTTGCCGTTTCAGAATTCCTTCCAGGTGCATCAGACACGACATGTCGTTGCCGGTGATATACGCTGCGTCGTGAAGGAGATGATCCGCGATCCTGTCTTTGCCCATCTTTACGGATACGGCTTCCTCGCTCACGCAAAACGTTCCGCCAAATCCACAGCATTCATCCTTCCGGTCCAGCGCGATCAGCTCAAGGCCTTTTACCATTGACAGCAGATATTCGGATTTTGAAAAAGGAGAGGCAACAAGTTCACTCATTTGCGAAAGTTTCAAACCGCGCTGGCCGTGACAACTTTGGTGCAACCCGACTTTGTGTTTAAAAGATGAATTGAGCGCCTTTATCTTCAGAACATCCGTCAGAAATTCGGTGAGTTCAAATATTTTGTTTGCGATGGACTGCACCTGCCGCTCGCTTCCAGGTACGTGAAGATGTTCCTTCACGTGAAGCACACAACTGCCAGAAGGCGACACGATGTAGTCGTAAGATCCAAAGCTTTTTATGAACTGCTGGCTGCACTTATCGGTGAGGTGTTCAAAACCTGCATTGGCCATCGGTTGACCACAACAGGTCTGGCCGGGAGGAAATTCAACGGTGACACCACATTTTTCGAGTAATTGCAATGTCGCAATTCCGACTTGCGGATAAAACTGGTCCACATAACAGGGAATAAACAGGCCAACGGTCATAACGGGCGAAAAATACTTAATCTTCTTCTAATTTGGGAGGATTCCAGCAAGCGTTAAAATATCGTTAAAGGACCCGGTGACTGTCCTGCTCTCTCACGGTTCAAAAATGGATTTGGTCAATCGAAAAATTTGAAGTATTTGTGCGCGTTGTGGTAACATACGTCGCCAACGATTTTTCCCAACCAGGCTTCATCCCACGGCAGCTCGCCGTTTTCCACATCCTTGCCGATCATATTGCAGAGAATGCGTCTGAAATATTCATGGCGCGGGAACGAAAGAAAGCTTCGCGAGTCGGTGATCATTCCGACAAAACAACTGAGAAGGCCGAGGTTTGAAAGTGTGTTGATTTGCTTTTCCATTCCGTCTTTTTGATCGAGAAACCACCACGCAGAGCCGAACTGGATCTTTCCTTTCGTTGAACCATCGTTGAAATTTCCCGTCATGGTGGCTATCACTTCATTGTCGGCGGGATTCAAATTATACAGTATCGTGCGCGCAAGCTGATCGGTGCTATCGAGCTTATTGAGAAAGCCGGCAAGCGTGCGGCTGTGTTGAAAATCCCCAATGGAGTCGAACCCCGAATCTGCTCCCAGTTTACGCATCATACGCTCATTTGTATTCCTCAGCGCCCCGATGTGAAATTGCTGCGTCCAGTCGTTGGTATGATAAAGCTTTCCGAGCTCGATCAATACCGAATACTTAAACAACGCAATTTCATCGGCTGTCGGCTTCTGCTCCTTCAGGACTTTTTGAAAGACAACTTCCGGGTTGATGCCGTTTTCCGCTGGATAGTAAAGGTGCTCCAGTCCATGGTCGGAGACGCGGCAACCGTTTTTGTGAAAGAAGTCGACGCGGCCTTTCAGCGCTTGCAACAGCTCGTCAAATTTTCCGATCGCGATGCCCGAGACGCTGCCAAGCCGTTGAAGATAATTTTTATACGCGACAGGGTCTTCGATTGCATACGCTTTATCTGGCCGAAATGACGGAAGGATCCGGATGCCGGTATTCTCTTTCAGTATTTTTTGGTGATGCTCGAGGGTGTCGGCGGGATCGTCTGTTGTGCCGACGACAACAACTTTCATTTTTTTCAGCAGGCTCCGGGTGGAATAGGCTGGTGTAGCCAATAAGGATGCCGCATCCCTATAGATGGATGAAGCGGTTTCGGGTTTCAGCAACGACTCAACTCCGAAATACCTTTTAAGTTCGAGGTGACTCCAGTGGTACAATGGATTTCGCATCGTATAGGGAACAGCGTAAGCCCATTTGCCAAATTTCTGCTCGTCGGAAGCATCGCCGGTGATGTATTTTTCTTCGATGCCAAGTGCGCGCATCGCACGCCACTTATAATGATCCCCTTCCAGCCATATCTGGGTGAGATTGTGGAACTGACGGTCGGAGGCAATGTCCTGTGGCGGAAGGTGACAGTGGTAATCTATGATCGGAAGCTGCGCGGCAAACGCATGATAAAGCTTTATTGCATATTGATTCTGTAACAGAAAATCTTCAGTTATGAAATTTTTCGTCATAGATTGTTCGGGTAATACAGGTTCACCCCTGTAACCGTCTTGATTGTTAATTTCATCAATAATAATCATCTTTCATTATACTTTTAGTAACGACTATGCAATTAATCAACCGCTTGCAAGTTTATTGCTGTGCACTGGCTCTGCTGGGCTGTCGTTCAGAGCAATTGGATGACGGCAACGATTCCGATGTATCCACTGTTTACCATGGAGCCGATCTTTCATATGTCAACCAGATTCTTGATCACCAGGGCATTTATAAAGACGAAGGAAGGGTGACAGACCCTTACGCGATTTTCAAATCACATGGCACAAATCTCGTACGCCTGCGTTTGTGGCATAACCCGCTCTGGACACAGGGTATCTACGGCGAAGATGGAACGCAGATGTACAACGACCTGAAGGATGTCGAACTGGCGATCGGCCGATCACGACAGCAGGGAATGCAAATTTTGCTTGATTTCCATTATTCCGACACGTGGGCTGACCCCGGACACCAAACTATTCCGGACGCGTGGAGCGACGTCAAAAGTATTGACGTGTTAGCCGATTCTGTTTACCAGTATACATTGAAGACGTTACAATATCTCGATGAAAAAGGCCTCTTGCCTGAGCTTGTGCAGCTTGGGAACGAGACAAATTGTGGTTTGTTGTTTTCGAATGCACCGGCCGGATTTCCCCCATGCAATGTATGTGATGGACAGTGGTCCAACGCGGGGACGATATTCAAAGCTGGTATTAGGGCAGTCCGCGAAGTGACCGCAACCAGTGACATCAAAACGAAAATTTTACTTCACGTTGCCGATCCCAAAAACGTGGAGTGGTGGTTTGATAATATTAAAGCTCAGGGGGGAGACCCTGAATTTGACATGATTGGTTTCTCCTATTATCCGCTCTGGCATACGACCGTGCCGCTGGAGGAAATTTCTGCAAAGATCGCAGCATTCAAAAACCGTTTTAATAAAGAGGTTATCATCCTCGAGACGGCATACCCATGGACAACCGACGGTGCCGATAATTACAACAATCAATTTGGAAACGCGAACGCGCCATTGAGCGGTTATCCGTTCACGATCCAGGGCCAATATGATTTTTTGGTGAAGCTCGCGGGCGAGGTCAAAGATGGAGGAGGAAGTGGTCTCGTATATTGGGAACCTGCCTGGATTACTTCATCAACTAAAGATTTGTGGGGCACGGGCTCGTCGTGGGAGAATTGCGCATTGTTTGATTTTCAAGGAAATACCGTGAAAGGCATTACGTATGTGGGCGGTGTTGCGGAGTAGGTTTGCCGGCTGCAGCATAGGCATAAGAACCGAGTGCCAGGTCGGAATGGCCTGTTCAATGTCGATACTTATTTATTCGTAGACCGAATCGTCATTGGATCTCCCGCTTTTCTTTTGAAATCGTCATCTCGAGCCTGCGGGTTGCCTTATGAAAAGTTGCAAAGCCCGCGAGAGATCCCCTTGCCAAGGGGCACGATAAAGAAGAGATGAGCCGGTATTGATCTCAAACCGAGATTCGAAAGAAAAGACTTTCGAATCCTCTATCATCAACAATTGGTTATTTACTCCTATACATCCCATCGAATACGACAGTCCAGTTATTGCCACCGTCGATCGAGCTTTCCCATAGTTGTCGTACGGAACCATCGTTGAAGGGCGTCCATTTGATACGATCAATTTGTTTTTGACCTTTCTTGTTCACCCATTCTTTGGTGGAAAGCACCATTTCACCTTCGATCAATCCGCCTTCAAGCTGTAGATTTGTTCCCTGGTTATCAACCCACAATTGCTGCCATCTACCGGTTTGCGTATTGTAAAAATTATAACTGGTTCCGCGAAAGGGCGCATTTGCACTTGTCCAGTTCTCCTGAATTACGCAACTATCCTGTATAACGACAATGTGGTTTTCTCCGGCGAGTTTGCCGTCTTTGTTGTAAACTTTCCATTCACCTACCCAGAAATTAAACTCCTTGTTTTTTTTGGTGCAGCAGGCGCATGCATTTTGTTGCTGGCTGAAGCATGCCGTAGAACCTACAAGCACGCAAAAAACTGTAACATATCGGGCAAATTTCATGTCCGAAGGTAATAACGCACCGGTAATAAGATTTAGGAATGTCTTCGAAATGATGGCCCTTTGAACAAAAAATCCTCCGTGCCGGGGTAGACGAACGAGTAAAAGCGATCGGCTGGTTTCGTGCATTCGATCAGCACATTTAACAAAATACTCCGTTTCGGTAAACATTTACTCCCCGTAAAAACAACGATCAGTCCAAAATTCAAAACATTTTGATACCAGGGAAAGTCTCTTTATCGACTAGATTTACTTTGTAAGAGATTTTCGGGATCAGTTCAAAGGCTTTAATACGGATTCAAATGCGTCAGACCAGAAATATCGTTATCGTAACTGCACTTCTGATAAGTGTGCTTACAACTGTTAAGGCTCAGTATCAAAAATTAATTGATCCGGCGGCGACGAAAGAGACGAAGGCGCTTTTTGATAACCTGATGAAGTTATCCGAAAACCACACGTTATTCGGCCATCAGCATGCTACCGAATATGGACATGGTTGGGCTGGCGACGAAGACCGCTCAGATGTAAAGTCCGTGGTCGGTTCTCACCCTGCCGTGATCGGCGTTGATGTCGCCGGTTTTTCAGGCAGCGATGACACAACAATCCAACAAGCCAAAGAACGACTTACGAAAAATGTGGTCGATACCTACAACCGGGGCGGGGTGACGACCATTTCCTGGCATTTTTCAAATCCGGTTTCGCCGGGCGGGTTTTACTGGGTTGACTCCGTGTCCCTTCCGGCAGTGAAGTATATTATTCCGGGAGGAGAAGCGCATGAAAAATATAAGAAGATCCTGGCGGAGCTTGCTGATTGGGCCCATGGGCTGAGGGGAAAAAACGGCGAATTGGTCCCGGTTATCTTCAGGCCGTTCCATGAATTTGATGGCAAGTGGTTCTGGTGGGGAGCGGCCCATTGCTCACGTGACGAGTTTGTGAGCCTTTGGCGTTTTACGGTTTCTTATTTAAGAGATTCTTTGAACGTTCACAATTTCATTTACGGTTTTTCCCCCGACAACCTGTTCAAAACCGAAGCCGGGTTTCTCGAGCGATATCCCGGCGATGAGTGGGTAGACCTGGTCGGGATGGACAACTATGGGGATATGGGCCGCGACGGCAGGTATTCGGTTGATCAGGCGATCTTGAAACTGAAGATCGTCTCCGATTATGCCGTAAAGGCCGGCAAGCTCGCGGCTTTCACTGAAACAGGCCTGGAATCAATTCCAAATTCCACGTGGTGGACAGAAACGTTGCTTAAAGTAATGCGGTCAGGCGATTTAAAATTATGCTATGTGTTGGTATGGCGGAATGATGTAAAGAGTCCGACCCATTATTATGCGCCGTTTCCCGGTCATTCAAGCGTTCCGGATTTTAAGAAATTCTATGATGATCCGTACACGTTGTTTGAAAGCGATCTTCGGGATCTCTACGGAAAGAACGGGAAATAGTAGCGGATTCGAATGGCATGTTGTTGGTTTCGGGTTTTGGGGTAGTTTAAGGTCTTGAGTTTTAAAGTCTAAAGTTTAAAGTCTAAAGTTTAAAGTCTAAAGTTTGAAGTTTGAAGTTTGAAGTTTCGGGTTTCACAAATTTTCGAGGAAGCGTTAAAAACAAAAACTCCGAACCACGAACCATGAACCATGACCGACGAAGCAAATTCAAAACGCGAGGTAGGTTTGTCCAGCCTTAGTCTGTAAAAGACCCCAAACCTCCTCGCTTGCACCAACTTTAAACACCCGACTTTCAACTTTAAACCAAAAAAAACCGGTCCCTTGAAGAACCGGTCTAAACCAAAAACCCCCACTTTGGTTTGCGGAATTATTCTTTAATGAATTCTGCGTTGGCTGTGAACGTTACTTCATCGCCCAGCATTGCGGATGCGTATGAGGTGCCAATGCCGAAATCCTTTCTGTTGATCACGCCTGTTACCTTGAAACCTGCTACTTTCTTCTTTGAATACGGGTGGTCAATCGTGCCGCGGTATGCTGCATCCAGCACAACTTCTTTTGTCACACCATGAAGAGTCAGGTTGCCTGTCACTTTGTACTGCTTGTCTGCCACTTTTTTGAACCCCGTGCTCTTGAAAGTAAATGCCGGAAATTTTGCTGCATCAAAGAAATCCGGTGCCTTCAGGTGCTTGTCGCGGTCTTCGTTCTCAGTATTGATGGAATTGACATCGCCCGTGAACTCCACCACGGCATCAGAAAAATCTTCCTGTGATGCTGTGATCTTTGCTTCGAAATTTTTAAAGGAGCCTTCAACATCGGAGATCATCATGTGTGTGATGGTAAATTTGATGTTGGAGTGTGTTTTATCTGATTTCCAGATGGATTCCACCACCGGTTTAAAGGAAAATAAGGCAACTGCTGCCAAAACGAGAACGACTGCTTTTTTCATGGTTATTAATTTTGTTTTTGTAATGTTTATTTAATCAGGCGGCAAAGATTGTACTGGTTTAGATCTCTTTGCCTTATCATATGTTAAGAAAATCCGTCAGTTTGATTTTATGAGCTGGATTTCGGACGCAATCCTGACATCGTCACCGACCAGTACACCCCCCGTTTCGAGGGCGGCGTTCCAGTTCAGGCCAAAATCCTTCCTGTTAAGTTTACCGGAGATTGAAAATCCGGCTTTCGTGTTTCCCCAGGGATCTTTCTGAATGCCGGCGAAATCGACATCGAGCGTTAAGGGGCGGGTAACGCCTTTGATAGTCAGGTCACCGGTGAGCTTGTAATCATTTCCATGTTTTGCAAACGATGTAGATTTGAATTTGATCTCCTGGTGGTTCTCCGCGTCGAAGAAGTCCGCCGAACGCAGGTGTGCGTCACGTTGCTCATTACCGGTGGTCAGCGAGCTTAATTTGCCGCTGAACACGACCTGTGCATTTGAAAAATTGTCATCTGCCGTAACGACAGCGACTGCGTAATCTGTCAGTTGACCCGTCACGTTGGTGATCATCATGTGTTTTACCTTGAAGGTAACTTCACTGTGTGCGGGATCCAGCGTCCATTGTATGGTACTCATAATTGAAATATTTATTGTTAATGTTTTGTTAACAACACGCGCGATGCTGTAGACTTCATGTATCAAAATTAGTGTCAGGTTGAAAGGGGTGCATTGATGTATGGTAAGAAACCAAAAGTCAGTAGGCAGTAGCCACAATAATAGTCTGTAACAAATAGTATTAGTACATAGTTAGTGGCAACTGTTGAACGAGTTTGTACCTCTACCTCGTACCTCGTATCTCGCCTGCCCGCCGAAGCTTTAGCGTAGGTGGGTATCTCGTACCTCGCTTCTGCGATTTATTTTGCATTTTGCAACCGTATGTTTAAAACGTTTGAGGCATATCTGCGGTCAAAGATTCCCGTTACAGACGAGCAACTGCGACAGATTGAACCTTTTTATAAACCGCGCAGCATTAGCAAGGGTCAAATAATACTCTATATCAATGAGGTGAGCGAGCACGCCTGTTTTGTGGTGAATGGCTGTTTGCGGAGTTATGTGATCGATGAAAAAGGCAAGGAGCACATTATCCAGTTCGCGCCGGAGAATTGGTGGATCTCCGAGCAGGTCAGCCTCATCGACCGGGAACCGTCCATGTACTTTATCGACGCAGTGGAAGATACCGCGTATCTGGCTATCGACCGGGCGTTTTTTGCGCAGCTTCACAATGTTGTTCCGGCGGCCCGTGAAATGATGAACATGCTGCAGTTATACAGTCTGCGGTCCTTTCAAAAGAGACTGATCAGTCATTTGAGCGCGTCCGGAGAAGAACGTTACCTGGCTTTTTTGAAAACACATCCGTCCCTGGCGCTTCGGCTACCGCAGAAAATGATCGCGTCTTATCTGGGTGTAACGCCGGAATCATTAAGCCGGATCAGAAAAGAGCTTGCTTCTCATGGATAACTTTCTTATCATATGTCAATATTTACCAGGCCCGATTTTTTCAACTTTGCGAAGAAAAAAAAGGAGGAAGGGATAAATGGAGAAAGGAATTGCATCTGATAAAACTTACGCTGCGACCTTCCGGGTTAAAGACCTCGACGGACAGATAAAGTTTTATACCGAGACGATCGGGCTGAAGCTGCAATGGCGTTCGGAAACGCAGGCAGGTTTGGGAGCGTGCCATTTTAACGTACTGCTCCTGGCAACCGGTGAGCCGTCAACCAATCACGAAACGCTCGTTATTGAAGTTCCCGGCCGGCGTGAGCTCGCCGTTGTGGTAGGACGTCTTTGCACAATCCGCTATCCAAACAAATCGATCGATCACGGTAACAGGCATTCAACCCATCTTGCTGACCCGGAAGGCAATCCGATTGACATTGGTGTAACGTTTCCTGAAAAAGATCCTGCCGAACCCAAGCCACTTGATATCGAGGGATTATTTAATGAGCTTAATCCTGATGATCGGCTCTGCGACAAAATGCCTGATGGGACGCGGATCGATAAACAGGTCGGAAGCCGGTAGCCGGACTTTAAACTTTAGACAACTTTAGACTTTAAACTTGGAACTTGGAACTTGGAATAACTTTAAAACTTTAGACAACTTTAGACTTTAAACCTGGAACTTGGAACAACTTTAAACTTTAGACTTTAGACTTTAAACTTAAAAACTCGAAACCAACAGCAGTCCATTCGAATTCGCTATTTCCCTTGAGTTTTGAATTTGCTCGAATTGACAATGTTCGTCAATACCTCCCTGTCTTTATTATTGTTGAAGTTTATGTTGATGGTAAGGGCTTGCGATGGAGTAACTAGTGCATCGTACATGATCTGATTGATGATCGTTCTTTTTTTTTCCGGCGCATAGACGGTTATTTCCATTGTAGAGAACGCAATGCTGTCAATTACGACTTTCCCGAAAGTTGCATCGTAAGGTATTCCTTGTGCGTCGTAGGTTTCAAGGATTGTATGAAATGAAAGCTCCTGGAATTCCGCATAAGGGCCGTCTTCAATGGAATCGTATGCCTGGGAATTGGAAGTAAACGAGTTGAACGCATCTTTTTTCAGCCACAACAGGTTTTGATGAAGTATCGCAAGCTTTTCATGGATCGTGGATTCCATCATTTGCTGACCACGTCCTTCGAGTTCGTCGATTTCTTCTTCAGACATTTTTTTCCAGGACGCGGGATATTCCGTTGTCCAGCCCGTTTTTTCATCGGAATATGTCTTGTATCCGGCGTCACCTTTCTCCTGCGTATTACATGAAACAACCAGGCAAGCTATCAATACGGCAAGCCCTGGTTTCAATGTGTAGCTAAACTTCATGAGTCGACTATTTTTTACCAGCCTGTTTCATATGCTGCAAAGCAATCTCCCTTTGCTTCATCGCTTCCATCATATTCATTTCGGCGATCTCCTTCTGTTCCTGCGCAATGATTCTTTGCCGTTTTGCTTCCTGTTCCGCCTGTATTGCGCGTTGCATATTTTCCATTGCCAGGGAGTGCTGACGGTCAGCTTCCAGTCTTTGTAAATAACCGTAAGCTAAAGAGACGGCCGAAACCGCGATAAGTACGACGATGACGAGGTTCTTTTTCATAACATGATTTGATTGATGGGATTTTAGGATAAACTGCTGTTAAAGTTAAGGTAAATTGCCGGGATTTTTTATCGATCGCTATCCCCTGGCGGTTTCGATCGTGAAGTCACCTCTCCTAATGGGCACGTTCCTGTCAACTGCTGATCCTGTTTTGTCCAACAACCCCTTTATTCCCGGTCCCTAATCGATTCCTTTGTTCCGCAAGTCATCAAACTGGTGATCCAGGTTGAGCGCGGCGCTGATGAGTCCAAGATGTGTGAATGCCTGGGGAAAATTTCCCAGGTGCTCGCCCTGTTTGCCGAGTTGTTCAGAATACAATCCGAGGTGATTGGCATAGCCGAGCATTTTTTCAAAATATAGTCGCGCTTTATTTAGCTGCCCCGCCTTTGAAAGGCATTCCACAAACCAGAAGGTGCACATCGAAAACGTCCCTTCGCCTCCTGAAAGTCCGTCAAGATTCTGATTTGTACGGTAGCGGTAGATGAGTGAGTCGGAGACGAGTTCATGTTCGATGCGTTTTAAAGTTGAAAGCCAACGCGGATCCGTTGGACTGATAAAACGTATCAATGGCATCAGCAACGTTGCGGCATCGACGGTATCCGCTCCCCTGTACTGGACGAATGACTGCAGTTTTTCATTCCAGAAGTCTGTGTGTATTGATTTGAACACCTTGTCGCGTTCCATCCGCCATCGCTTGTTCCGGGGATATGAATGGGCCTCCGCAATCCGGATGCAACGTTCCATCGCCACCCAGCACATCATGCGTGAATAGAGAAACTGCTTTTTTCCGCCGCGCACTTCCCAGATCCCTTCGTCTTCATCGTGCCAGTGATCGCATAACCAGTTTACGAGCCCCGTGAGGCTGCACCAGAATTTGTACGAGATCGGCTCCGCATATTTATCGTATAAGTACGCTGCATCCAGGAGCTCCCCGTAAATGTCTAGTTGAACCTGGTTGATCGCGGCGTTGCCAATGCGAACAGGTTTGGAACCCTTGTACCCTTCCATGTGTTCAAGTTCAACTTCCTCGAGGTCCTCACGGCCATCAATGCCGTACATGAGGTGAAGCTTTCCCTTATTCTTGATTCCTTCGCATTGTTTCTCAACCCACATCATAAACTCCCGCGCTTCTTTTTTGTAACCGAGTTTCAGAAAGGTGTACACCGTAAAAGAAGCATCGCGGATCCAGGTGTAACGGTAGTCCCAGTTGCGTTTGCCGCCGACGTCTTCTGGCAGAGAGAAGGTTGGAGAAGCGATGATGGAGCCGTGTTTTTGCGAAGTCATCAGCTTCAGCACCAGGGCCGATCTTTTAACGATCTCCGCCCACCTGCCGTGATACCTGCTTTTTGACGCCCAGTCTTTCCAAAAGTTAATCGTGTCATACAGGGCGTCTTTGGCAAACGCTTCTACGTCTTTTGGGTAAGCGACGCCGTCCATGATATACTCTAAAATAAAAACGGCTTTTTGGTTGATCTTTAAATGAAACGTGGCCGTCAGATCTCCATCGTCAACTTCCATCGGTATGGTCGACCTCAGCCGAAGCATTGTTTCGTGCTGACCGCCGCTTTTAAAAATAATTTCCTTTTCATTGATGCGCTGTACCGAATGTTTGGTTTGTGCGTAATGGAACCTGGGACGGCATTCCATGTTAAAGGTCAGGGCGCCTCTCACACAAGAGACGACGCGGACTAACTCTTTGCCTACATGCACGGTGTCGACCGGCATAAAGTCTGTTATTTCAGCGACGCCGTCGTGGGTCAAAAAACGCGTCAAAAGTACATTGGTATCAGGAAGGTATAGCTGTTTGTATTTGATGTTATCGTGCTGTGCGGTGATCTTAAAGTATCCACCCCTGTCCTTGTCGAGCAGTGACGCAAACACCGTAGGCGAATCGAAGTCCGGCATGCACAAAAAATCAATCGATCCGTCCAATCCTACGAGCGCGATCGTATTGAGATCTCCAATCACTCCATAATTTTCAATCGGTTGATAAGGTTGCATAATAATTATGTCTCACAAAATCCCAGTGCCGCTGCCAAGGCCGCCGTTCAGCGCACTGAATCTATAGCAGTTAAATTGTCGTGCCGTTTCGTTTGCCGCCCCGCGCGCACATTCGTTCCTGAATACATCTGCCAGTCGCTCAATGTCGCAGCGCTAAAACGACGACTCTGGCGGGGCACGCCGCCGGTCATGTTGTAGCTTACCGGTTAGGGCGAAGCGACATTTTTTCGTTTACCGAATGATTTCGCCGATAATACCGTTCGGCTGCTTCGGTGGTTTGTTTTTTGCTCACGGATAGCTGGCGACTCAATTTGTCAGGCGTGTAAAAGTGAGACGGAGGCCACAAGTTTGTGAGAAGGATCATGCTGGGGTTTTGCGAACGGGTTTTGATTTTATCGATATGCCTTTTGGTGTTTCAGTCGGTGAGGGTACAGGCGCAACAATTCGGAAGGAACAAACCTCACTATCGCACCTTTGATTTCAGGATAAAGACAACAGAGAACTTCGAGATCCATCACTACCTGAAGAACGACTCGCTGATAGAAACTTTTTCTGATGCAAGCGAGCGCTGGTATAACTATTACCAGCAGATCTTTCGCGACACATTCCACACGCCGAATCCGTTGATATTGTATTCGAATCACGCTGACTTCTGGCAAACGAGCGCTATCCTCGGCAGTGTCAGCATAGGCACGGGAGGTGTCACCGAAGCGTTGCGAAATCGTGTGGTGATGCCTTTGATGGAAGTGAACTCGCAGACAAACCACGTTCTCGGCCACGAGCTCGTTCATGCATTTCAGTACAAGCTTCTCCAAAACCCCGCTGACTCATTGACTTTGAGCAATATTCAAAATCTCCCGCTATGGATGGTGGAAGGACTGGCGGAATACCTTTCGATTGGACACACCGACACCCACACCGCGATGTGGATGCGGGATGCGATCCGCGAGAATGACTTCCCCACGCTGAAAGAGATGACGCGTAACATGAAGTATTTTCCATATCGGTTTGGAGAAGCATTTTGGTCTTTCCTGGCAGGTGTATATGGCGATTCGGTGATCTATCCCTTGTTCCGAAGAACGGCGATGATCGGCTACGCGGATGCGATCAGGGAACTGACAGGTTTGGATGAGAAGGCGTTCTCCGAGGCCTGGAAGAAAAATCTTTCAGACTACTACGCTAAGCTCAGACCGGTGAAAAAAGACAGCCTCGCGGGAAAATTGATCATTGGCAAGGATGTCGGGAACCTTAACATCGCCCCATCGATCAGTCCCAACGGCCGGTATGTAGCATTTCTTTCCGAGAAGAATTTTTTCAGCATTGATCTGTTCCTTGCCGATGCGCGAACGGGAGAAATATTGAAAACCCTGTCCTCTACGGCCCGTCAAAGCCACATTGATGATTTTAGTTACCTGGAGTCAACGGGTACGTGGTCGCCATTGGGTGACCGTTTTGCATTTGTAAGTTTCGCGAAGGGCAGGAGTGTACTCTCCATCGTGGATGTCGGAGCCCGTGGCAAGACCGCCACCACTGAAATAGCAGGACTCCCTTATTTCAGCAACCCGGCGTGGTCACCGAATGGAGAAACGATCGTCGTGACGGGCATGAAGAACGGCGAAAGTAATCTTTTTGTATACAACCTCAGGTCGAAGCAACTGATGCAGCTCACCGATGATTGGTACTCCGATCTCCAGCCTCAATGGTCGCCGGACGGGCGGTTTGTACTGTTTGCGTCCGACCGTCCTGCACCCAAAAGAACGTACCAGTCAAAGTCCGTTCAGTTATGTGTGCTCGATACCAGGGACCGGGGTATCACGGTGCTCGACGTTTTCCCCGGGGCCGAGAATTTTAACCCTGTCTTTTCTCCCGATGGACTCAAAATATTTTTTCTTTCCAACCGGGACGGGCTGCGAAACCTTTACAGATACGATCTTCAATCCGGTTCAATACAACAACTTACTGACTATTGGACGGGTATCAGCGGGATCACGGCCTATTCACCCGCCATGTCAATTTCTGCGAAGACCGGCGCCATTAGCTACAGTTATTTCTCCAACAGGAAATACGCTATTTACGTCGCGCAGCCGGAAGATTTTCCCGTGCGCAGCGTAAACGCCCTTGAAACAAATTTCGACGCCGGGGTGCTTCCACCGAAGGAAAGAGCCGCAGACCTGGTGACGGCAAATCTCAAAAAGGTGGAGTTTATTCGCGCCGAACGCCTGGGTGGAACACAAAAACCGTATCGCCCCAGGCTCAGCCTTGAATTTATCGGCCAGCAAGGTGGAATTGGAGTTTCGACAAGCTCGTTTGGCACGCGAACGGGCATGGCGGGGGCCGTCAACATGCTGTTTGGCGACATGCTTGGTTATCAGCGCGTGTTTGCTTCTCTGGCGCTGAATGGTGAGATCTATGATTTCGGCGGCCAGGTTGCATACATCAACCAGCAACAACGGGTGAGCTGGGGTGTTTCGGTGTCGCATACACCCTATCGTTCCGCGCGTATGTTTTACAAACCTGACACCGTAGTAACGCGCGGGGATACATTGCACACGACCAATCTTGTACTGGACGTTTTTCGCGCCTTCGACAAAAACGCAACGGTATTTGCATACTGGCCAATATCAACTACAAAACGCTTCGAGGCCGGAACAGGGTATTCGTTTTATTCTTTCAGGACAGACCGTTTTAACAATCAATATTACGAGGGCTACCGGATTGGCGTGGAGCGTGAAGAACGTCCATCACCCGAGGGCTACCGCATCGGCAATACCTACGCAGCTTTTGTTTTGGATAACTCCTACTTCGGTATCGCATCGCCTATGCGCGGGCGAAGATACCGTTTGCAGGTCGAGTCAACGTATGACGTACTGGATTACAACACGGTCATGGCTGATTTCCGGCAGTATGCATTTCTAAATCCAACCGCCCTTGCGTTCAGGCTTTTTCACATGAGCCGCTATGGCACCGATGCCGAAAGCGATCGCATCTTTCCCCTGACCTTTGCATATCCCACGTTGACACGCGGCAACAGGATGGACAATATTGATCAATACGAGGGAGATATTTACTCGATCAATCAGCTGTATGGAAGCCGTATGCTGGTGGCCAACGCCGAGTGGAGAATACCCCTGACGGGCCCTGAGAGACTTTCCATGATCAAATCAAGGCTTCTGTTTTCAGAATTTGCTTTTTTCACCGATGCCGGTATTGCATGGACGTCGGAGCAGGCACCGGTGCTTGAGGCACAGCCGGAAGAACAAAGCAAACGCATCCCGTTTTTGAGCACCGGTGTCTCTTTGCGCGTCAATATTTTTGGTTATGTGATCCTTGAACCATTTTATGCCTTTCCCTGGCGGGGCGACAAATTTGCCAGAGGTGTATTTGGATTGAATTTTTCACCGGGGTGGTAAGGACTAAAAATGAAATTTATGGAAAATCTGCTGTATAACCTGTTTGTGTTTTGTTTGTCATGTTTCACGATTCTCTCTGTCATCCTGATCTTTGAGTCAGCGAACAAGACGCGATATTTTCGGGTATACATTCAGATGAAGGATCGCATCCGGAATTCCGTTGGCAAGCTTAAAACGCGAACAAACTCCGATCAGGTGAAAAAGGCGGCGTGAAGGGATGACGTAAAATTTTTACGAGCGGGTATCACCCCGACGAAGCGGGAGAAGCCCTGAAAATCAGTTTTACTAAACGTAATGACCTGAAATCGATGAGCTAAAAACTATTGTACGGGCTGACCTCCCGCCGAACGACCTACAGGTTACCGACCAGCGAACCACCGGCTAACTGCTGTTTTCCAACGAAGATCTGTCCGCTTATTTTAGGGCCTAAATCCCTGAAGTATGTCCCCGGGTTTGTCGTCGAATGAAGGATCCATTCATCAAATGACTGTCTCCAACCTTTGACGACGATGTTATTTCCTGTTTGATTCGTAATCGTGATAATTGCATCAGGTCCGGATTTTTCCGAATAATCATCTGCAAAGACATCGTGTTCAAGTGTTGCAAGGCTGTTGAGATATGATTCTATTTTAGCGGAGTCTGCTACTGCATTTGCCGCGAACCATTTGTTTTGTTTTTGCTCGAGCACAAAGCTGCTGTCTGCGCCATACCGGAAGTCAATTTTCCTGATCTGGTCTTTTTGGAAACGGAGCAAAGTCTGGTCACGCCAACTGGTGAAGCCTTTGTCAAAAGCATCGTGCAAATAACCCTGCAGTGAATAAACTTCGCTGTAATGTCCGATACGCGCGTAGGTTACGCCACCGGATGCGCCGGACTCCTTTCCCAGCTTCAGATTTATCAACTCGTCGTCGTTATCGAAAGCCTGCAGGCTTACGGCAGCCGAATCATCGACCTCGTAATCGGTCCATTTTTCCTTCTTCCGGCTAACCATTCTCTCGAGCTCCAGCGACTGGATTGACTCAAGAAGGTCCCTGACCTGATTGGAGGCAGCTTTCGCTTTGACGCCATTGCAGGTGACAAACCAGCTTCCTTCCAGCTTTTGAAGTTTTACTTCCGATGATTCTTTTTGTGGCTTGAGCCGGATCTCCGTTATTCTCGCAGTGTCAACTTTGAATACACTTACATCAAGGTTGGCGCTCAGCTTCGGCTCCCGGAATATTTTGGTCAATACGAAAATTGCGGCCATTATCAACAGTGCAATGACCAGGATCTTGTTACTGAACTTGTTCATGTTCGAATTGATTTTCAGGTTTCACTTTTGCAGATGCGATATAACGTTCATTCATTCGTTTCCTTCGAATGCTCCGGTTATTCTGCGCCCGGACCACTCCATAAACCACCACGAGCACAACCGGTAAAAGAAAATTCACATATTTCAGGATCGTTTTCACTGTGTCGTCCAGCTTCTGGATCGGTCGGAATGCAGCCCCTTTGGTCCGCAGCTCAATCAAACCTGTATCATCTGTCAGCCAATCAATACCGTTGACCACAAGGTTGATATTATCGCCCTGCAGTTTCCGCGCCTGTTGCCCCATGCCGTTCACCGGAAAGTCCCCATCCGCGATAATCATCATCCTTGAATCGTTTTCCCCTCCGATGCGTTCGAGGCTTGCCGCTACTGTAATTTTCTGACGGGTGAAATCTGACTCCTCCCATTTCTTATTTACGTCGAAATATTGGGGAGCGGGCTGAGCCGCGGAGAGATCGGACGAAAATGCGAGCGGTGTGAATTTGACTGTGGAGTCCCGTCCGTTGGGTCGGATCTCACTTGCAAACTCCAGCATCAGTCCATCAAGTCCCTGAGTGGCCGGATGGTTTGAAAATGTGCTGATGATGGGGACGTAGGGGAAGGAGACCTGCGTCTGGATCATAAAAGCGCCAAACTGTTGCGGCATCGAGAAGGATCCGCATTGGGCGTCTACCACAAAGTTATCTACCACCTCGGCGCCTTTTTGTTGCAGCCATGTTTCAATTCCTGTATTGAGCGGGTAACCGTAGAATGATCTGAGATCGCCATGTACGCGGTTAAACGCAATGAGCAAGCGCCCGCCGCGAGCGAGAAATTTGTCAATCTTCTCCAAATGGGCCGGCGGAATGCTGTCGGTTGGACGAATGAGGGCCAGCGTCTTGATATCGTCGGGGATATCGGTAGTGTCTGTTAGTCTCACCTCCGTGGTTTGATAAAGCACGTTCAAGGCATTATTCACTTCATTCATTTCCGCAATTGAAGCTTCGCCATGGCCCGTGATAAAACCGATGGTTGGTTTAACCGTGATGGATATTTTCTTTATTGCTGTGGTGAGTGCGAATTCCATAGCCGCGCCTGGATTGACAAATGGAATCACTTCTTTCTTGTCTCCCAGTTCGATGGTGGCGCCGAGAAACGCTTTTTGATTGGTGATCTGATCTTTTTCACGGATGTCCAGCAACACAGGTTGGATCCCATGTTGCAAAGCTTCCTGTTCGATGGATTCGTTTTCGTTGGGATTGATAAATTCAAATAATACCTGGTCATCGGAACGATTTGCGTACTCTACGAGCAAATTCTGAAAATCGTCGCGGGTTTTGGCGATGTTGGGGGGAAGCTCTTTCGAGAAATAAGCTTTCACCGTGACCGGCTCTTCCAGGTTACGCAGTACGTTTTTTGTGGCCTCGCTCAACGTGTATTGGCGGTCTTCGGTCAGATCCAGTCTCGCGTGATACTGGGATGCCAAAAGATTCAGCAGGATGAGAATGCCGATGATGAGCGCTGTTGTCGTATAAAATTTTGAGGTCATATTGATGTCCGTTATACCATTGTCCTTTTAGTCAAAGAGACTTCCGAAAGAAAGACGCCCAGAAAAATGATCGACAGGAAATAAACAAGATCCCGGGTGTCTACAACGCCGCGGGAGATGCTGTCAAAGTGATCGTCGAGGCTCAGGCTGCCGAATAACTGGCCGAGCCATCCGGTGAATTGCTGTGAAAGCGCGCCGAAAATGAATTGAAAGAAAACGCCAATAAACAATGCCAGCAGGAACGCGACGATCTGGTTACTCGTGATGCTGCTTGCATAGAGACCGATGCTGATGTACATGGAACTCATCAGTATGAGTCCGATGTATCCGCAAAGTATCTCGCCGGCATCGATATTTCCGATATTGGCGAGCGTAATGACGTAGGGAAATGTGAACAGCAGGGCAATGACTACGAGCAGAAATGTTGAAAGGAATTTTCCAATGACAACCTGGCGATCTGAAACCGCTTTCGTCAGCAACAGCTCGAGCGTGCCGGTCTTCTTTTCTTCCGCGAGCAGGCGCATCGTCAAGGCTGGAATAAAAAAGAACAAGGTCCAGTATGCAACATTAAAAAATGTCTTCAGGGTTGCCTGGCCAACCAGGAAAATATCAGAGCCCAGTATCCAGGTGAAGAAACCGCTGAAGCCAAGAAAGAGCACCAGCATGATGTAGGCGATCAGTGAATCAAAAAAAGAAGCCAGTTCCCGTTTTGCAATGGTCCAGATTGCGCGCATATCAATTCATCGTTAGGTTTCTGAAAATATCTTCAAGCCGGGTTTCCACCGGAATCAGCTCGCTTAGCATCCAGCCCTTGTCCACACAAAGATTAAACACATGGCGTTTCGAGGATTGTCCGGTTTTTGTTTCAATCTCGAAACGGTTCAGCAGATCATCGACGACGATGACTTTTTCAATACTGTCGATTCTCTGCAGCGAATTCAGGATGTCGCGACTCGAGGCATCCTCGATTCTGATTTTCAGTAATTCTTTTCCTGTGGCCTGTCTTCGCAAGGTATCGGCTGTTCCATCGGCCACGATCTTCCCCTTGTTGATGATGAGTATCCTGTCGCATGTCGCTTCGACTTCGGGGAGAATGTGGGTGCTGAGGATAACTGTCTTTTCCTTACCCAGCTCCCGGATCAGTTTCCGGATCTCTACGATCTGGTTGGGGTCCAGGCCGGTAGTCGGCTCATCGAGGATGAGGATTTCGGGATCGTGTATCATCGCCTGGGCAAGTCCGACCCGCTGCCGGTATCCTTTCGAAAGCTCACCGATTTTTTTGTGTTTTTCATCCTGGAGGCCACACACCACGACCATGTGACGGATACGATCCTTGATCCGGCCCTTTGCAACCCCTTGCAGCGAAGCGCAAAATTCCAGGTAATCGACTACGGGCATATCAAGGTAAAGCGGGTTGTTTTCCGGCAGGTAACCGATGTGTTTTTTAATCTGATCGCGAAATTGTTTTACCGAAAGTCCCCCGAGTAAAACATCCCCGCCACCCATACCGATGTAGCCGGTAATCATTTTCATTGACGTACTTTTTCCAGCGCCATTCGGGCCGAGGAATCCCAGGATCTCCCCGGTATTTACCTGAAAGGAAATATTGTCGACAGCCGTTTGGCCGCCATATTTTTTCGACAGATTTTCAATGCGAATGTCCATAGTTGGCCTTTCGTTATGTGGCAGACTGCGTTCTAAAATTAACATGGTCAAGCAAACGGTGAATCCCTTTGCTTTTTCGAGGATGCAAAAATAAAATTTCTAACAAAAAAAATAAATTTTTCCGAGGAATTTACCCGACAGGCAGATGGTAATCAGTATTCGGCAGTATTCGATCAGCCCGGCACCGGGTATTCAGGTCAGTATTAAACACCTCGTTATACACCTGAATTATGGCATTTCAACGTAGCGCGTTAAAACTTCGGGACGAAGCGGGAATCGCCGTCCTTTTGCGGTTTCATTTTTGCAAAAGTGATGGTGGAAAGGAAACACTCCATCAATCAGCGTTTAATTTGTTAACTGTTTGTAAAAAACGAGCCCCTTTGAACCCGGTCGCAGGTAATGTTCGTCACTCACCGCGAATCGGCTTTGGCCTTCGGTTTTGAGCTTGCTTATTGACGTTTGGTTGTTAACTTAAACGGATGATCAATAGTAAAAAACTTCAGGGTCAGGTTGCCATAATAACGGGCGCCAGCTCTGGCATCGGAGCCGGCGTTGCAAAAGCCCTTGCAGCGGAAGGCGCCACTGTGGTGGTCAATTATTCCAGCAATGCGGATAAAGCCGAAGCGGTGCTTGCCGAGATCCGCCGGAATGGGGGCCAGGGGGTCACCTTCAAGGCGAACGTCAGCAGTGAACTGGAGGTAATGGAGATGTTTCAAGACGTTATCCGCCGATATGGAACTGTTGATATCCTGGTAAATAATGCTGGCTTGCAAAAAGATGCGAAGTTTCATGAGATGACCATTGAAGAGTGGAACCACGTTCTGTCCATCAACCTGACCGGGCAGTTTCTCTGTGCGCGCGAAGCAATCCGTGAATTTTTAAAACGCGGTGTTGTGCCCGGCCGATCAAAATCCGCCGGGAAAATTATTTGCATGAGTTCCGTCCATGAGGTGATACCATGGGCAGGCCATGCGAATTATTCCGCTTCAAAAGGCGGCGTGATGATGTTGATGAAGTCGATCGCGCAGGAATATGCGCCGTTGAAGATACGCGTTAACAGCATCGGACCCGGAGCCATTCGCACGCCGATCAATCACGCCGCATGGCAAACGCCTGAAGCTTATAACAGCCTGTTAAAACTGATTCCCGCGAAAAGGATCGGGGAACCGGAAGATATCGGGGGAGCTGCTGTCTGGCTGGCTTCGGATGAGTCCGAGTATGTCAATGGCATTACCCTCTTCGTTGACGGAGGAATGTTGCTCTATCCGGGATTTGAAGATAATGGATAAATATTTTTCGCTGCATCGCGAATCTGTGTAAATTATGATCACTCCCTTAAATCCCGCTAACCCCTTGAAAAAGTGAATGCCGAAAAGAAACGATTGGAGGAAGATCGCGACCGGATAAAAAACTGGCGCAAGTTCGGTCCTTATTTGACAGAGCGCCAATGGGGAACCGTTCGCGAGGACTACAGCCCATTTGGCAACGCATGGGAATATGTTTCCCACGACATGGCCAGGAGCAAGGCTTATCGCTGGGGTGAAGAGGGTATCGCAGGAATTTGTGATGACCAGCAACACATTTGTTTTTCCGTGGGATTCTGGAATAAAAAAGATCCCATCATCAAGGAAAGGATCTTCGGCCTCACCGGCAACGAAGGAAATCACGGCGAAGATTGCAAGGAGCATTATTATTACCTGGAAAGCACTCCTACGCACTCGTACATGAAAATGCTGTACAAGTATCCCCAACGGGAATTTCCCTATGCATGGCTTGTCAACGAGAACCGTCTAAGAGGTAAACGCGATCCGGAATTTGAATTGATGGACACCGGTATTTTCAGTGACAATAAGTATTTCGATGTATTTATTGAATATGCGAAAGCCGACGAGCAAGATATCCTGATAAAGATTACCGTGCATAACCGCGGTGATAAAACTGCATCATTGCATGTGTTGCCTCACCTTTGGTTTCGCAACACCTGGTCGTGGGGTTATGACAACGTTAAACCCGAGATGTATCGTGATGAGGATGGCGTTATTAAAGCGACCCATCATAAGCTGGGCAACCATTACCTCTTCGCCGATGGCAAGCCAGAGTCACTGTTTTGTGAAAATGAAACGAACACGATCCGCCTTTACAATTACCCGTTACCCGGGACTTTCAAGGATGGCATCAACGATTACCTGATCCATCAGCGAAAAGATGCCGTAAATATCATCCCGAGAGGTACGAAGGCTGCCGTCAACTACGATCTTTCCGTTCCCGGCAACTCTTCCAGTGTTGTAAAACTGCGACTTAGCGCCGGTTTTCATCCGCAGCCCTTCGCAAACTTCGACGCAATCTTTAAACAGCGACTTGAAGAGGCCGATCAGTTTTATTCCATGATCCAGGAAGGTGTTGAGGACGCGGACCAGCGGGCTATCCAGCGCCAGGCGTTCGCAGGACTGCTTTGGACAAAACAGTTCTTTTACTTTGACGTTGGTCAGTGGTTGAAAGGAGATCCGGCGCAGCCCAGTCCTCCGCCGGAAAGAAAAAAAGGACGGAACCGGGACTGGACCCACCTCACAAACGCTGACATCATTTCGATGCCGGACAAATGGGAATATCCCTGGTATGCTGCGTGGGATCTCGCATTTCACGCAATACCGATCGCGGTGATCGATCCCGAATTCGCCAAAAATCAACTGTTGCTGCTGACCAAAGAATGGTATATGCATCCCAACGGACAACTGCCCGCTTATGAATGGGCATTCAGCGACGTGAATCCGCCGGTCCACGGCTGGGCTGCATGGCGTGTTTACAAGATCGATCAGCGTCTTCAGGGGGGTAAAGCAGACCGCAAATTTCTCGAGGAGATATTTCACAAGTTGCTGTTGAATTTCACCTGGTGGGTTAACAAAAAAGATTACAACGGTAATAATATTTTCCAGGGCGGTTTCCTTGGAATGGATAACATTGGTGTGTTTGACCGGAGCGCGCAGTTGCCGACTGGCGGTTATATCGAACAATCCGACGGAACAAGCTGGATGGCGATGTTTACACTTAACATGTTGCGGATGTCCCTGGAGCTTGCCCGGGAAAATCCGACCTATCAAACGCTGGCTACAAAATTCTTCGAGCACTTTCTTTATATCGCCGGCGCGATGGCCAATGTTGGAAACGAAGGAATTAATTTGTGGGATGAAGAGGATGAATTCTTCTATGACGTGCTTCATACACCCGACGACCATCGCATCAAAATGAAAGTCCGTTCGATGGTCGGGTTAATCCCGTTATTTGCCGTTGAGGTGCTCGACGAGGAGTTGTTCCAGTCTAACCCGGAATTTACGACCCGCCTGGAGTGGTTTCTTCAAAACAGACCGGACCTCGCCAACCTGATTTCCCGATGGGGCGAGAAAGGAAAAAAACAAAGACACTTGTTGTCCCTTTTACGCGGTCACCGGATGAAAAGACTGCTCAAGCGCATGCTGGATGAGTCGGAGTTTCTTTCCGAGTACGGCGTTCGTGCGCTGTCGAAGGTCCACGAGCAGCACCCTTACAAATTTCACGCTAACGGTTACGAATTCAACGTGCGGTACACTGCGGGTGAAGGCGACAGCAGCTTGTTCGGGGGCAATTCCAACTGGCGTGGGCCGATCTGGTTTCCGGTAAATTATTTGCTGATCGAATCGTTACAACGTTTTCATCATTATTATGGTGACGATTTCCTTGTTGAACATCCAACAGGATCAGGCCGGAAATTAACCCTTCAGCAAATAGCCGATGACCTTTCGGCAAGGCTTATAAAGATCTTTACCAAAAATGAAAAAGGTGAACGGCCAGTATTCGGTAACTACCCTCAGCTGCAATCCGATCCTCATTTTCGTGACTATATCTACTTCTACGAGTATTTTCATGGGGACACCGGAAGAGGTGTGGGGGCAACCCATCAAACAGGCTGGACAGGACTTGTCGCGAAGCTCATACAGCCCCTCAAGACAAGAAAGAAAAGGAAAGGCAGTGAAAAAACGTCTGAACCGGTACAGATTTCCAAATAAACTTTCATTACATGCTGCCATCAAAAGGTGTATTTACCGAAAAACTTTCTGATTTCGATTACAGCCGGTCGCTGGAATGGCTGGAGACCAATGGCATTGGTGGTTATGCAAGCTCAACAGTTTCCGGAGCAAACTCGCGGCGTTATCATGGTTTACTGGTGGCTTCGTTACAACCGCCCGTTGACCGCCGGGTCGTGTTATCCAAATTGGAAGAACGTCTTGTAATTGAAGATCAGACTTTTGAACTTTCTTCCAATCAATATCCCGGGGCCGTTCACCCCGCTGGATTTCAACATCTGGTTTCTTTTGAACGTTTTATTTTCCCGGTTTTCGTTTACCAGGCTGGCGGTGTGAGGATTCAAAAAACGATTGCCGCTGTTCAAGGACAAAATACGACGCTTGTGATCTTTGAGGTCACCGAAGCTCCTCAAAAGTTCAGGTTGGAGTTATCACCGCTGTGTTCATTCAAGGATTTTCACAGCAACGCCCACGCAAATGACTCGATCTACAAGGGTTTTATTTTTCAGAATGGCACCTTTCAAACAAAGAATTATCGCGATAGCTGTGAGTTGTTCATATCAGTGCCGGGCTCAGACTTTATTGCTTCGCAGTATTGGTACCACAACTTCGAATACGCAGTTGAACGTGACCGCGGGTTGGATTTTCATGAGGATCTTTTCAATCACGGAAAGTTTGCGATCGAGTTAATGCAAGGCGACCGCCTCGGCGTGATCATTTCCACCGATGATTGTTCGATGAAAGACGCCTTTGCGCTTTTTGACGATGAGCTGAGGCGACGGAAGTCTATTGTCAAAAAATTCAACGTATTCAATTTGCAGCGACTTGCCCTTGCCGCGGATCAGTTCATTGTCAATCGCGGCTCCGGCCTTAAAAGCATTATTGCGGGCTATCACTGGTTTAGTGACTGGGGACGAGATACGATGATTGCCTTGCCAGGTCTTTGTCTTGTTACCGGGCGGTTCGAAGATGCGAAGAAGATCCTGCAGGCATTTGCGGAAAGTGCTAGCGAAGGAATGTTGCCAAACCGGTTCCCGGACAGGGGGGAAATGCCGGAGTACAACACAATGGATGCGACGTTGTGGTTTTTCCAGGCGATCTATAAATATTATCAGTATACGGAAGATAGGGCGTTCGTCGGGTCGTTGATTCCGGTGTTAAAGGAAATCATCGACTGCCATTACCAGGGGACCCGTTACAATATTCGCGTGGCAAGCGATGAGCTCTTAGCCGGTGGCCAGGCTGGAGTACAATTGACGTGGATGGATGCAAAAGTTGGCGACTGGGTAGTAACCCCCAGAACAGGAAAACCGGTTGAAATAAATGCGCTGTGGTTTAATGCGCTCTCGATCATGGGTGAGCTGTTGAACGACTTTGGCGACCCGAAGGCGTCGAACATTTTTAAAGAAAAGGCATTCAAAGTTCACCGCAGTTTCGATGAGGCGTTCTGGGATCCAGCCCATGAATACCTTTGTGATTTTATCGACGGGGACCATCGTAACACTGATCTTCGGCCAAACCAGATTTACGTGCTTGCGTTGCCATTTAAGCTGCTGACCGCTGAACGGGCATCCAGGGTGTTGTCGGTTGTTACGGAAAAACTACTGACCTCATGGGGACTTCGAAGTCTTTCCCCAGATCATCAACATTATCAGTCTCATTACGGAGGAGATCCATGGTCGCGGGATTCGTGTTATCACCAGGGAACCGTATGGAGCCATCTGCTCGGTCCTTACATTGACGCGCTCGTCGATATCAAAGGCGAAGTTGGGAAGACACAAGCCACCTCGATCCTGTTTACTTTTTTGAATCACCTGGATGAAGCATGTGTCGGCTCTGTTTCGGAGATCTTTGATGCAGAAATTCCGCATCGACCGGGAGGGTGCGCCGCGCAGGCATGGAGCGTTGCAGAAGTATTCCGGGTTGCAATCGAACACGACCTGATTAAGGAATCAGGCGTTAAAGGCAGAAGGGAAACACATGAATACGTCCACGTTAAAGGGAAATAAAAGCAGACGGGCAGCTTCAAAACTTAACTGGCCCGGTCATCACTTGCAGTTTTATCGCCACCTCATCTCCCATGCTGAAGCTGCTTTCACCGATCCTGAAATCGTGGCGATTGATGGAAAAGCCGCCCTTGAATATATGGCTTTCCTGTTTTTGCATTACGGTGAATGGAAAAGAGATTTTCCTCGTGGTCTTTTTGATTGTCAGATGGCCCGAGACGATCCATTTGTTTGAAAGTTGATCAAATGACAATTTTTCCGATACGAAGCGTATGGCAGGATAAGTTTCGGTGTCGAGATATTTCTCCTTGCGGAGATGTTGGTTTCGTAACGCGATTCCCGTGTCGATCGAGCCAGCATCGATTGAAACGTCAAATGCACATTTGTCAACATTCGCCGGATCGAAAATGATGTTGCCGCGAATGCCCGTAAAAGTACCCTCCACCAGCAAACCAAAATTGCGGATCTGAAAGACAATGGAGGAGCCTTCATCAACCGGAATAGACGTCTGACCCGCTGACGGAAAGGAGATCAGCAGTAATAATATCAGTTTTTTTATTCGCATCACCGGATTTCCGCCCTGGCAAAAACGACCGTGTATTTTTCGCACCATACGTGGATGTAATGAAATTCATCGATATCCGGCGAACCCGGTACCTCATACGATTGTTTGCCCATGGTCGATTTCAAATTTCCAACCCGAATGTATTCCGTCGCGCCCGCATCCTTGCTGAAATAAACTTTCAAGTCGGGTCCGGATTGCGAAGAATATGGATCAAGCAGGATGATATACCTTTCGTCTTGTTCATAGAGTGATGCTGTGCCTGACGCGGTATGGTTGACTCCCATCAACATCCCTTGCTTTAGAAGAGTTGCCTTCGAGGAATCAAAATTCTCCAGGTCATTTTGAACAGGCGTGGTTGGGGTTGTATCATCCGGTTCACACGATAGGATGGCGAAAACAAGAATTAGCGCGATATTTTTCATTTTTATAGCTTGTAAGAGATTCCAATTGCAAGAAGGAGGGCCTTATTCCGGAACCGGTCATTTTTTTGCGGCTCTTCCTGAACTTCTGTCTCCGCTGTATATTCAGTGAACAGGAACTGTGCTGCACCTTTCAAAGCAATTTTTTGGTTTAAGAAATACCTCGCGTAAAATTCCGAGTTCAAAGAGCCCCGATCGTTATCGCTTACGAGGAGAATATTGAAAGCCGTGGGAGAGGCATTGGTGATCTTGCCCTGGTCGCCATTGATATAGTTAGCCCGCGTTTTTTTGCCAAATGAAAATCCCAACGCATCGATATTAAAACCTCCTGTCAGATTGTTGCCAAACCGGTATTCGATATTGATGGCAATGTTCAGTGAATTCACCTGGGGTGATTTGATCAGGAATGAGTCGATGTTTTCCGATATGTTCTCCTTGAAAAGAACAAGCGGACCTGTACTGCCGGAAGTGAGGGCCGCAGGAGCAGTGATATAATAGAGATTCGACCCCAGAAAACTCGTAAAGCGCGCGCCTGTACCCACCGCGAGCCGGTCATTTTTGCCGAACCTCCAATTGTAAAAATACGTGGCGGTGAAAGTTCCACGGTAAGAGCCGGCGGCAAGCGTTGCTTCGGTGAAGCTGACAAGTGGTGTGTCCTGCGCGTTCGAAACCATGGAAAGCGCGATGGCAATGAACAATAGTACCCTTTTCATATTGCAATAAAATTAGGGTATTAACCGGTTGAAAATTGTCTCCCAGGTGACGAACGATGTTAATCACAGATGCAGGGCATTGGCTTGCTTTCGGTGGCATCTATCCGGGACTTTTAGTCGCCAATGAGCAGGGGCAGTCAAAATGTCGAAACCTACGATCCCTTTCCGTACATTTTCAGAATAGGGTCTTTGAGGGATTTACTGCGTTCGTCGCACAGGAAAGAAATTGCTTCGGCAATTTCTTCCGGCTTCACCCAATCGGCAAAATTTGCGTTCGGATCGAATTTTCTATTGTCAGGTGTATCGATCGTCCCGGGTACGACAACGGAAGTGACGACGTTTTTCGCGTTACCTTCGGCATTCTGGTATCCAGCCAGGTTGAACAAAACAGATTTTGACAGGCTATAGGCAAATGATGTTTTGGCTCTTGCGGGTTCCAGCGCTGTCCGGGATCCAACGAGTACAATTCGTCCGCCGCCTGGCTGTCCGATCATTTTCTGAAAGATGTTCGTCGACAGATAGAACGCAGATTCAAAGTTCAACGCAAACATTTTTTTAAGCATGGCGCCATCCGTGTCGGATATCCTCCCTGCGGTAAAGCCGCCGACGAGAAGAATGGCTGCGTCGATTGCCGGGTACGGGGAAAGCACCTCGCGCGTAAACAGAGCGACATTCGCCTCGTTCGTAACGTCCAGGGCATGGGTTGTAACATCGCCTTCAACCGGGTAATTGAGCTGTTTGCCTGCGGAAACAATGGCAATAACACGATATCCGTCCGCCGCAAATTTGCGTACGGTGGCTTGTCCCAGATTTCCTGAGGCCCCTGTGACGATGATTGTTTTCTTTTTGGGTTCGGTTTTCATTGGCGAAAGATAATAATCGGTAATCAGTAATCAGTATGTGTGTGCCTTACTACCGCCTACGGAATTCTATCATTTTTTCTTATCTTGAAAGAAGTAAAAAAACGAATCCATGGAAGAGATTCTCGATTTGCCGGTTCAAACGCAACGCGCGTTAAAATATGCCGGATTTTGGATCAGGGTTGCTGCTTATTTCATCGACTGGATCTGTTTGTCCATTTTTCAATGGATCGCCGTATTCCTGATGACTGCCGCCGGTATTTTGGAAGCAGATCCCGTTGTGATGGTTGTCGTTTTATATTCAGTGCTCTTTATAGGAAACCTGGTTTACTTTTGTGTCATGGAGAGTTCTTCGACGCAGGGTACGCTGGGCAAGATGGCGGTTGGTATCAGGGTTGGAAATGCGCATGGTGAGAAGATTTCGTTTCTCAATTCTTTGGGGCGTTTTTTTGGAAAAATATTCCTGGCGGCATTTACCCTGCTGATCAGTTGGATGTGGGCAGGTTGGGACAGCAAGAAACAGGCGTTGCATGACAAGCTGGCCAATACTTACGTGTTCTACCGCTAATTTCAATCCTGCAAAACTATCAGATCAGTCCTCTCGATTTAAGCTCAAGGTATTTGTTGATACTCGCGACTGTAAGATTCTCCGGCCTGGTGAGCATTGTAAAAATTCCAAATTGTCGCAATTGCTGTGCGATCTGGATCTTTCCGAGTGTATAATTTTCCGCGGTGATCTGGGTGTAAATATCTTCCAAAGTCTCAACCTGGGCGGAGGTGCTCGTGGTGATTTCCGTATTTTCAAAGAACACGACAACGAGCAGGTGCTGGTCATTCAGCTTCCGAAGCTGGGGAAGAACGCGCTGCAGGGCGTAGGTGCTTTCGAAGTTGGTATACAGGAACAACAGGCTCCGCCCATTAACAAATTTTCTGATCGTCATGTAGAGACTTTCATAATTCGCCTCTACAGATCCTTCTTTTTCTTTATAGAGCGTTTCGAGAATTTTTTTCAGCTGCGTACGGTTTCGCTCTGCCTTGATCAGTGACTTGGGACTTTCCGCAAACGTGATCAGTCCCGCCTTGTCCTGTTTGCCCAACACGATATTGGAAATCACAAGCGATGCATTGACAGCATAATCGAAGAGGCTGAGCCCGTGAAATGGCATATGCATCACCCTGCTTTTGTCGATGATGCAATAAACTTGCTGGGATTTCTCGTCTTCATACTGGTTCACCATCAATTGCGCTCTTCGGCCTGTAGCTTTCCAGTTGATGCTCCGGTAGTCATCGCCGCGGTTGTAGGGCTTGATGTGTTCGAACTCATAGCTGTGTCCGATCCTTCTCACGTTTTTTACCCCATATTCATTGGCGATGCGGGCGAACGTTTTCAATTCGTATTTTTTCATCTGGATGATGGAGGGGTAGACCGGAACATTGATATCCAGTGAGGCGCTGATCCGTCTTTTTACGATACCCAGCGTGGTTGTCAGGAACAGATGGATTTTGCCAAAAATGTATTCGCCGCGGCTCAGCGGTCTCAGATCATAAACGGTCTTGAAACTTGCGCCTGCCTCCAGGGTCAGTTCAATATGGAAATTTCGAAGCTGGAACTGTTGCGGGAGTTCATCGACAAGGGTGATCCAAAGCTTCCGCGGCGACCGGTTGGTAAGGTGAACATGAATGGGATTGTCGTCGCCCAGCGACATCACCGCCGGCGTTTCCCGTTCCACGGGAATCCTGACATTCTTATTGAATAACAGGATCAGGTCAATCAGGCAAAGGAGGGAAAAGAGAATGATCGCGGCTTTTGAAAATGCAAAGACAACCGGGAAGGCATAGGAAAACATCAGTAAGACGATGATCACTGAAACGGTCCAGAAAAAGCGGCTCGTGAGGTAAAGATGTTTCAGCAAATTCATCAACGTGGTACTTCTATTCCTTCGGCAATTTCCCTGATTACATCTTCCGGTTCGATCCCTTCCATTTCGCGTTCTGCCGTGAGAAGGATCCGATGGTTCAAAACCGGATACGCCACGTATTTCACATCGTCGGGTGTTACAAAGTCGCGGCCACTTATTCCGGCGATGGCCTTTGCCGCGCGCATGATTGCCAGCGAGGCGCGCGGAGATGCGCCCAGTGTAAGATCTCCGCTGTTTCGCGTGCTATCAATCAGTTTCGCGATGTATTCAATGATCTCATCCTTGATGTGGATTTTCTCAATCAGCTGTTTGCAATGTTGTAATTCCTCTTTGCTAATCACCGCCCGGATGGTATCAATGATCCGCATATCGAAATCTTCCTTGAATTTTCTCAGGATCTTTACTTCCTGTTCGATTGTTGGATATTTTAACTTGATCCGGAATAAAAATCTGTCGAGCTGTGCTTCGGGGAGCCGGTAAGTCCCCTCCTGTTCGATCGGGTTTTGTGTAGCGATGACAAGGAAAGGAAAATCCATTGGGTAGGTGATGCCGTCGATGGTAATTTGCTTTTCTTCCATTACTTCAAAAAGTGAGGATTGTGTCTTGGCCGGAGCCCGGTTGATCTCGTCGATCAATACCAGGTTTGCAAAGACGGGGCCCTTGTTAAAAGTAAATTCCGAACTCTTGACGTTAAAGACCGTGGTTCCCGTTACGTCCGTAGGCATCAGGTCTGGAGTGAACTGAATGCGTGAAAAGCTTACGGAAATGGATTTGGCGACGAGTTTTGCCGTCAATGTCTTTGCAATGCCCGGTACCCCTTCCAGCAAAACGTGACCACCCACCAGGATCCCTGCAAGGATCAGCTCAATGGTAGTGTCCTGCCCTACGACAACTTTGCCGATCTCATGCTTGATCCGCATGACCCGCTTGCTTAGCAGATCGATGTCGGCCTGCATCTTATTTTCAAATTCAATGTTTTGCTCTTCCATACGTTTACTTGCAGTGTTTATAAAAATTTTCAATGGCGTTATAAAAGTCTACCAGCCTGCCGGCTTCGATGTTATAGGCGGAGTTTCTTTCGATCAGCTCGTATTGGGTAAAGATCATTTGGACCTCCGGCAAAGGTATTTTGGATTTCTCTGCCAGGTTCGCGATCTGTTTTTCGCCAATCGCTGGCGTGTGAATCCCGTATTTCGATCGGACAAAATAAAGGAAGTATTTCATTTTCTTTCTGGCCATATCCAGATGATTGGCATTCTGATAATGAAGGGACGATACGAGGTTGATAAATTCCAGCGAAGTGTTGGATTTTGCTTCCAGTACAGGGATGACACGCTGGGTTCTTTTGGCTGCAAAAAATACATAAAGAAGAACGGTCACCAGTAACAGCCACCAGGCATATTTCAAGGCGGGCTGCCGGAGAACATAATAAAGCGGGCTATCAGGTCCACTCTTGTCACCCATGAATGGCAATTTACTGTATTCATCCCAAATGATGTTTTCGCCGCGCAGGTGCGTGAAGACGGAAGACGCATAATCAACGCTCTTCTCTTTTGTCAAAAAATAGTTCGTAAAAACGAGCGGGTTTGTGTGGATGTAGAAATATCCTTTACCCCATTGCAGGCGGGCGAAATTCACACCAAATTCCTGCTGATAACCCAGAGGGGATATTGCCGTGGCCCCTTCGCAAAATAATTCATCGTCGAATGAGCGCCAGGGAGCCTGCATATCCGCCAAGCCTATGCGTTTGGAATACGTGTACCCCTTTTCTGTTTTCAGGGTATCGTGATAAAAATTCATCGTCACAAAACGCACACGATTACTCTCAAAGGCGAATGGAAGATCACACTCAGTATAATAGATCCTGTCGATCAGTTTTTCCGGCGGCTCCAGGCAGGCGATGAAGGCGTCGTTGCCATTTTCGACAAAACTCAACAGCGCTTCCGTATCCTCGATATCCATGTGTAAAGTGCCGCCGATAAAAATATAATCCGTATTTGATTTGTACTTATCCTGCCCGAGAACATTGCTGAGGGGCTTCTTTTCGTTAAAGAAAAAGCTCCCTTCCGGCCTGTAACTTTCCAGCAGCTTGCGAACAAATAAGGCCCCGTAAGGTTGATCGTTGGTCCCGTGGTAGTTCTCCGTCCAGTTATAACGCTTTTTGTTGTCGGATAGAAAATAGACTAACAGTAGCACACCCAGCACTGCAAAAAGAATAATCAGGATCCGCTTGTTCACGATGCTTTTGTCTGGTTAATTTTTTCGCTCAGGTTCTCGAAGTTTGAAAACAGCCTTTGGTACGATTCATTGTTTGGCGTGTACTGGCCATACCATACGTGTTCATAAGCGACGGTCAGTTTCCGGACTTCATCAAACAGGTAATTTTTTTCGAACAATTCGGAAAGATAATCGCGATTTGTCTTGTCTTTTTTCCAGTCGATCATTCCAAGCTCGTGGAGTTTTTTGAGCAACCCAAGATAGTACAACCGGACTGCCATGCGGAAATTTCCCTCCGACAACGCCTTTTGAAGCAGCGTTTGGATATCGAACTCTTCGATATGTTCTACAGGCGCCTCTGTATCGGTAACCTCACTCGTCTTTTTCCGTTTTGTCCTCTCAATTCGCGTGTTCCTGATTACCGTGTAAATCAAAAATCCGACAACGCCGATTATTAAGACATAACCAATCAGACGCATCACTTCGCCGGCCCAGGGGACACTGGGTGTACTCACGACTGCTTCCTCCGGCTCATCTTCGATAAATTTCGCTGAACCCACCACTTCTTTCCACCTCGCGCGATCAAATTTTTTCACCTGGATTTTTTCGGCCTTGTATGCGGACGTGCTTTCCAGCGTCTCCGGTTCCACCAGTGCGGGCGCAGATGATTCATATTCATCGTCGGTTTCATATTCCTCCGTTGCAGCAGAGTCGTATTCTTCGATTTGCGATTCAGCATAATCGTCGATATCCTCGTGATATCCTGTTGTGTCATAGGATGTGGTGTCCACATCCTGGCCATAGGATAGTGAAAGTGACAGGATGGCCCAAATAGCAACAAGCAGCCGCCGCTTCATCGTCTGATTTTTTGATATTTATTTTCGAGCATGCGGATGGACCTCTTCAGATGGTCGGCGCTGAGTATCTCGCTCAGCGAGAAATAGAGTAACGCCGCACTTGCGGTCAGGATCGGGATGATGAGGTTAAAGCCAAAGACTTTGACGAAAATCTCGATTAACTCGAGGGCTGCCTTCGCCCATTTGTCGGACTCTGTAAAATTCCACTTAAACAGGCTGTTGTAAAAGTATATCAGCGGTGCTGACAATATCAGTTGAAATGATAGGGCCATTAGCAAAAGGACAAATTGAATGAGCATCACGTCACCAAAATTTACAAAGGAAAGGTCCCATGTCCTTGAAAATCCCTTAATGAGGTCTTTGCGTTCGGCATGTTGGGCAAAGGTGTACATGAGAAAAATAACAAACGTCAACATCAGCAGGAATTTTCCCCATCCTTCAAGCGCATATATTCCAGCGAAGATAAGTCCGGAAATGATCAGGATCTGTATCATCGATTGCCATCCGAATCTTCTGCGGGCGGAATTGGTGGCATCGTTGTTCAACAACCCCACGACAAGGTAAATAATGAGCCCTGTTCCTGCAGCATTGATAAAAATGTAAACGGGCTCCGGGGTTTTTAAAGTATAAAACAGGTTGTTTACAATATCCGACCACCAATCGACCAAAGATCGCGGGTCAGATCTGGGATCGGCCAGAAAAAACTCACCCAGTGCCATCATGAGGGAGATGATCGCAATCGGTCCAAAAAGTTTATTTGCATATTTCTTGTAGAAAATAAATGCATCTTTAACAATTTCCGCCACGTTTTTTATTTTGTCGTAGTGGATCGGCTCGTTTGCAGAAGGTGGAAGTTGTACTTCCACAAGCGGATGATCAAAACCTTTTTTCGATTTTTGCCATGGATAGACCACAAAGTATCCGACTATAAACGCAGCTGACATCAGGATCAGGATGAGGCGGATGAAATCCGGAACCTCTGTATATCGGGTCAAAAAGCTCTCGATCAGAGCCGCCAGGACAAAAACGGGGGTGATGCCAAGCATGAGTTTTAAAGATCGCATCGCCGATATTTGAAACGCCTGAAGTCGGGAATAGGTGCCTGGAAATACAAGGCCGCTTCCCAGCGTAATCCCAGCACCGCCGGCCAGAATGATCGACGATATCTCGAGTGTTCCGTGAAGCCAGATGGTGAGCGCCGATTCGGCAAACAGCCCGCGTTCAACAAAGAAAAACTGAAAACATCCAACCATGATGCCATTGTAAAGCAGGATGGCAATCGTGCCAATCGAAAGGAATATTCCAAGGACATAGGTCTGGAATGCGACCCGGAGGTTGTTCATGGTAATACCCAGGAACATATCCACCTCATGCGCTTCTTTGTAAACGGCCATCGGATCACCTTTTTCGATATTCGCCTTAGTCATGGCGACGTACTGTTCACCGAGGATGGAACTGGTAAACTGGGGATCCTTGATGGATGAGAAAATTCCAACGGATGCGGAAAACAGGAATATTAAAAGCGAGACGATAAGCGGCTTCCTGGAAAATATCACGATCTGGGGCAGTTCTTCAAGCCAGAATTGTTTGAAGCGGTTTTTCTTTTCTTTTTGCTGGCCATAAATAATCGAAAAATATTCGCGGGCAATTTTATTCAGATAGACGCGAACAGATCTGTTGGGATAATAGGTCCGAGAATAAGAAAGGTCATCGACCACCTGGGTAAACAGGCTGGTCAGTTTTTCAGGGTCTTTTGCCGGCGCTTCCAAGAGCTTTTGCGACTCCTCCCACTTTTCCTTATTTTGAGCAATGAAACGGGTTTCTTTCATGAATTGTGAAAATATTCTTTTAGAATCAAAAAATGAAGAACATAGAAATTAAAACTACCCAAAACGTGGTTTTACAATATGAACTGGCGGATCTGAGGGACAGGATGCTGGCTTTTTTGATCGATTTCGCCGCGGTCTTCATTTTCCTTTCCATCGTTTTCTCGACGGGCGTGGCGATTTTCGCCTCGTCGGAAACGGCGATGGCAATGTTTGTGTTTTTTATGTCATGCATTTTTATTTTTTACAGTCTGGCATTTGAAACGCTGAATAAGGGGCAAAGTCTTGGTAAAATGGCATTGCGCATTCAGGTGATCAAAACAGTGGGAGGAAGGGCATCGTTTGCGGATTACGCCGCGAGGTGGGTGTTCCGTATGGTCGATATTTATTTCTCGTTAGGAGGAATTGCCTGCATTCTGATCGCCTCCTCTTCCAAGGCGCAACGAATCGGCGATATTGTTGCGAACACAGCCGTGGTAAGGCTAATACCCAAAACGGATCTTAATCTCAAGGATCTACTTGCCATCAAGACACAGCAATCATATACACCTCAGTATCTTCAGGCAAAACAACTGGTGGAAGAGGATGTGCTGCTGATCAAGAGTGCTCTTGACCGTTATAAAAAATTCAACAACCGTGCACACCGGGAGGCCCTGATCCTGCTTGCTGAGAAAATTGAGGAGATCTTTGGTCTCGAAACCCCGTTAACCGATAAGAGACTTTTCTTGCAAACCGTGCTGCATGATTATGTGGTTCTCACACGGTGACGTAGACACAGGTAAAATGCCCTTTTTTTAACGGCATTTCGAAAAATTTTCGGTAATCCCAGATGGAGTCTGCGCCGGAAACATGACAAAGATCATAGCGGTTTTTAAAAGAATTGCCACTTCCATTCGATATATTTATGTAAACAAATAAATGTATGGTTTCCGACGAAATGTACGTTCGCATTGATAAACTTCGTGTAAAGCCGGGCTCAAAGATTTCGTTAAAAGATTTCGATACCAAATACAAGGGAAAGGAAGTTACAAAGCAGCAGGCCGAAGAATTATTGCAGGAAACGCGCAAACAACTTGCCGAGATTCAGGACAAGCTATACGCTCATAATCGCTATGGTGCACTGATCATTTTTCAGGCGCTTGATGCCGCGGGGAAAGACGGAGCTGTCAAGCACATCATGTCCGGTATGAATCCCCTGGGAGTTAAAATTCATAGCTTTAAGGCTCCTAACGCGACAGAATTGGATCACGACTACTTCTGGCGTCACTATATAGTATTGCCGGGCCGCGGCGAGATTGCCATTCACAACAGGTCGCATTATGAAAATGTGCTGGTGACCCGGGTGCATCCGGAGTATCTCTTAAAAGAACAGCTGCCAGGTATTCAGTCCGTGAAAGACCTCGATAAGAAGTTTTGGAATTCCCGTTATAAGCAAATTAATCGTCTGGAGAAAAACCTCGCACAAAATGGAACGATCATTCTGAAGTTTTTTCTGCATCTGTCAAAAAAAGAACAAAAGAAGCGATTGCTCGAAAGGATTGATGACCCGTCAAAGAACTGGAAATTTGATCTCAACGACTTGCGTGAAAGGGGCTTCTGGAACGATTATCAAAATTATTACTCCGAGGCCATCAGTGCCACGTCAACAAAACATGCACCCTGGTTTGTCATTCCCGCGGATGATAAATGGTTCAGCCGTTTGGCAATTGCCACTATCATTTACCGGAAGCTGAGCGAATTAGGGCTTCATTATCCAAAAGTCAATGAAGTCAAACTGGCGGAGCTTCAGAAGGCGCGGGAGACAATGCTTTCAGAACCGGATGAGCCGCAATCGGGCAAACCTAAAAAGAAAAAGAAGACCAAGGACGCGAATGGAAAGAAAGAACCGATCGTGTCTGCCAATGGGGTCGCAGAGCAATTGATAAAATGAACCGCCGAAGTATGGCAATAAAAATAAAAAGGGTGCAATTGCGGCACCCTTTTATCTTCTACCAAACGAAAATTATTCGATCGCAATAGGCTTTTTCGGTTTTTGCTGTTGTTCCGGTTTTTTTGCGATCCGCAGTTTCAGTATACCATCTTCATAACGTGCATGGATATCTTCCTCGCTGGTGTTTTCGGGAAGGTTGAATGAGCGCGAGAATGAAGTGCAGGAAAATTCTTTTCGCTGGAAATTCTCTTCAGTTTTTTCCGACTCTTCCTTCTTTTCCGCCGAGATCGTCAGCATGCCGCTGTCGACATCTATTTTAAAATCCTTTTTGGTGTAACCTGGTGCGGCCAGATCGATCTCATAGTTTTTCTCAGTTTCTTTTATGTTCACTGCTGGCATCTGTTGCCCCCTGAGCCAGGGTGAAAAAAAGAACCGGTCGTCGTCCAACAGGTCGGAAAGCATGGAGCTTCCGGCTGAGGGTCTCCTGGATTGTCTGATAAGTGACATTGTTACCTCCTTTAAAATGTAAAACAATCAAAAATTAGAAACGCAAAGAGGCTGTTATATGGATAAAACAGCCCCTTGCATTAACTCCATATTCGTAACGCCGGTAATTAACCGGCGCAATACAAACTTTGTGGTTTGTATGCAAAAACTTTCGTTTTTCATCCAGTGGAATTAAAGAAACTAATTCTCCGACTCATTGAAAAACAATATGCCAGTGCCCGGACTTTTTGATCACCGAAACAGGAAGTCGTTTGGAGAACGGATGGGAAAGTTCGCCCACAACTTCCTGTCGTTTCCGGTTTCAGGATAGTAATCAGCAGGGATTATCACCGGGTCAAACCGCTTAAACCAGCCTTACAGCATATTCCGGCGTCAATAGTCTAAGCTTTCGCTTCAGGTGTAAAAAAACTTCAGAGGTCCGTTCGAAGGTTTTTTTCTTTGCCGCATGGACGATATAAACACCTGGTGAGTGATAGATAGCTGTCAATGAAAAAACTTTTTTTAACGACGGTCAGATCGTAACGCCCATTTGCACCTTCAACGAGCATCGGATTCTTTTCGCAGCGAGTAAGTCCAGGCAGGGATGCCGGCGTGATTTGCCAGGTCTTCAACTATGGTTGGATTGAGCGGGTGCGCAATTCGTTTCCAGATAGGCGTCCCCATCGTGTTGAAAATGGTCCTTGATCATGAGAACCGGACAGGAGAGTGTCGTACGATCATTTCCGGATTTGATTTAAAAAATTCTTTACACTGAAACACCCTGAGAGCCCGGCAAAATCATATCAATGTTCCACCTACTCGAATGATCGAGGATCCTTTCACGCAGCGGACTGAACAGAATTATTGTCTTTAATGAGAATCCCGTGCTGGAGAATTTTAATCGCGTGGCTGCTGAGAACAGGATGGTTTTTATTCCGCGGCGTCCAATAAAAATGGATCAATACACGTTATGCATCCATGAATCAGGAAAATAATTTAACAAAAGACAATACGCTTCAAATTCCGAAAGAGGAAGTTTTCAATGCGATGACTCATGGCTTCGGAGCCTTACTGGCATTTGCCGGCCTGATCGTAATTCTTGTCATAAATCAGGGCGAGTATCTTTTTAGTTTGCTAACCTATGGCATCACGCTGATCTTACTCTACATGGCCTCAACGCTGTATCATAGTGTCCGGAATCCGGAGATCAAAAAATTATTGAGAAAGGTTGACCATATGGCGATTTTCGTGCTGATCGCGGGTACTTATACACCATTTTGCACGATCGCGCTCACGGCAGAATCGGGTCTTCCGTTGCTGGTGATTGTTTGGTCGCTCGCTGGTGCGGGAATTGCCGTCAAGATTTTTTTCACCGGGAAATTTGAATTCCTTTCATTGGTGCTTTACATAGCAATGGGATGGGTTGCATTAATCGCGATCAAACCAATTTATCAATCGCTGCCAATGTCAGCTTTTCTTTTGCTCATGCTGGGTGGTGTTTGTTATACGGGCGGAATTATTTTTTACGTGAGCAAAGCCCGGTATCACCATGGCATCTGGCATCTTTTTGTTCTCGGCGGCAGCATTTTCCATTTCTTCTCTGTCATATCGCTTACGTAATAGACGCTGACATTCATGAGGATCTGAACGCCATTTCAAAAACTGAATGGACATTCGGGACCAGGAAAGCGCGCGTGTATTTCCTGATAATGGTAGTCCGCTCTTTCCGCCTTCGCCGGCCGGAGTGGTTTCAGCGATGGGATATTCGCAGGAAGCGTTTGAAAAAAAAAGCCGGCCTTAGCTGATGGCTGCTCTGGGATAAATACTGGTCGTTTCGTTCGCAGGCTTAAACCATAGTCCTGTTAAAGGCCTGATGGAAACGCGAGGATAACATTGCCTTGAAGATAAAATGGTTCAACACAATTCAACAACCTGTGGCATTGTGTGGAGCGGCATTTTTTTAAAAGAAATCGATTCCGGATCATTTTAGTTCGATCAACAGTTGGCACGCTTTTAAGCAGGAGTAGTTAAAAAATTACAGATATGAAAAGAACATTTGTATTATTGGTGTTGCTGGGTGTGTTGATCAATGCTGCCATCGCACAAAAACCGACAGTAGTTTTGGACAATGACCCGGGATGGCATAAGATAGGGCAGATCACGGCCAGCTTTAAGCTTGACAATGAATCTATCATTGTATACGGTCGCGACGAGTTTACCAAAATTAAGCTGAAAGTGACCGATGCGCCGATTCTGATTGAACGGGTTCAGTTGTTCTATGAGGAAGGCCAGATGGAGGAACTTGCAGTCGGGACGGAGTTGCAGGCAGGCGCATCCACGGCCGCCCTGGATCTGAAAGGCACTAACAAGGAATTGGAAAAGGTCGTTTTTACATACAAAACTTTGCCGAATTATCAGGGTGATAAAGCGACCGTTGAGCTGTATGGCCTCAAAACAAGACAGGATAAATCTGACGCTTTTCGCGACGACGACGGCGATGACGATGACCTTGAAAACGAAGTGGAGGGCGCCGAACGGGAAGTAGAAGAAGAAGTAGATCAAGCCGAGAAGGAACTTGATGAAGAAAGCCGCGAGGCAAGAGAGGAGGCCAGGGAAGCTGAGGAGAACATCGAAGAGGGAGCTGAAAAAACAGGCGACGATGTTTCAGAAGCTGCCGCTAATGCAGCCGCTCACGTCAAGGATAAGGTGTATGTGGACAAAGTTGGCCCCGAGGGACAAACAATCTACATCAACAAACATTCACAATACTATTACATCAGTGACGACGGCAAAAAGGTTTTTGTTACCAAGTCTCAACTGAAAGATAAGCCTCAGAAAAACTGAGGTGTTATGATGATTCAGAAAAAGAGGCTGTCTCAAAAGGGCAGCCTCTTTTGTTTTTGTTCAAAAAAGAAGAGAACTATAAGATCTCAAGATACAGTTGTCATGTAGGGATTACCGGCAATAGCCACAATCCTTGGAAAAATCGCGACATGCTATCTCCGATCAAGGCCGCCCGAAAACGAAAAAAGCCGCCTCAGAGTTTTAAGACGGCTTTTTTTGGTGAGCGACGTTTTCTCAGTTCTTTAGTATTTTGCCCGTCTGTCTACGCCTGCCCTCTGATACCGTGACTATGTAAGTCCCTGCCCGCAACGCGCTGAGATCATATTCATTGTTCGTCTGCGGCCCATGAAATGTCATCACTTCCCTGCCGGAGATGTCGAATACCCTCACCGTTGCACGCGGCGATAGTTCGTAAATGGTGACTTTGTCTCTGACCGGGTTCGGTGCAACCACGAGCCGGCCTTCTGCGGATGAAGCTTTCTCAATGTGCGATTGGCTGCCGGCCGCAGCGAAACTGATCCAGCTGAGATTTCCACCTCCTGCGCGGTTAGTCACGAGAACCTGAATCTTGTGATTGCCCGAAGTTAAAGACACGGATGCGGCCATCGTCACGGTCGTCCAGTTTTGCCACCCACCGGTCGGTGGTACCGATATGGTTCCCACAGTTTGGCCATCGACTTTCAGCGTTAGTCCGCCTGCACGGTTCCCTCCATTGGAGACGCGTAACTGAACCGTATAGGAACCGGTTTGTGAAACGTTGGTGCTGTAGTTCATCCAGTCGTTATACTCCAGCCACCCTACATTGACGCCGTTGCCGGTGGCATCCTGGGTAGGTTCAATGTCGACACCATCATTGCGGTAGGTGTGTCCGAAATTCCAGTCGTCGCCGTTATAGGGGATCTTCTGAAAAATTGCGTCGTTGTATGAAACGCCATTTTTTCCAATGTCAAAATCCGACGCAAAAATTTTACCGGGCAATAAGTGGGGTGTGCCCGGGAAGGGGAGCGGGGAGGGGTCATTTACCATCCTGGTCATTGCGTCTTCGTAATCTTTTTGTTTGATGCAACTGGCATGCTGAATGTTACCAAGCAATTCCGTCCTTCCGGCAGCCGTATAAATGTTTGCGTAACGGATTTTCATCGGTGACGCGGTTTGTGCGTGCGGTGATGAAGCGCTGTGTAATCGCTTATGTGTCCACAAGCACCATCCGATATTTCGGTCGTTCAGGTTCTTGCAGGCTTCAGCAACCCAATGATTTGAATTTTCGCCGGTCTCACCGACCCACACCGGCACATTCCATTTGGCCCGGAAGTTCACAAGGTTAGCAATGAGGTTCAGCTGATTTGCGTTTCTGTCCTTGACGGAAGGATCGTTCGTTACCCAGTAACGGTGTCCGTTCCAGACAAGGTTCGTCTGTCCGGGAAAAAGATCCGGCGTTATTCCGGTATACTCATTTCCGTATCCATTTCCCTCGAGGAGGATCAGGTGGTTGTCGCCATTGCTTCGGATTGCTGCGATAATCCGGTCATACAAAGCTTTGATTGCGCTGTTTTGAACTCCGCCATGGGGTTCGTTAACCAGGTCGTACATCGCAACGCGGGCATCCGTTTTATAACGTCCGGAGATTGAAACCCATAGCCGTTCCGTGATTAGCTGGTAGATTTTTCTTCCCTTTGAATCTGTCCGGTTCCAAAGATCAAGTCCCACCAGGGCATCGTTGATATTTGACTGCGACCCCTGTCCACCTGGCGCCGCATGAAGATCGAGCACAACCCACATGCCATTGGTGCCCGCCCATTGAAGGGTCTGGTCGATCGCGCCAAAGCCATCCACGGTGAAATCTGTGAATAATAGATTCTGGTCGTACCAGTTCTCAAGTGCCTGAATGTAGCTGGTCACCGGTATTTTGCCGTAGATCACATCATTGCGAACAGCGCGCTGGGAAGGGGTGAGGAAAAGATCGTAATGCATGGGAAGGCGGAGGGAGTTCAGCCCCAGACTTTTCAGATAGCTGATGTCAGCTGATGTAGTGTTAGCAGCCCGCCAGCTGGCGAAAAATGACTCAATTTCGCTTTCTGTAGCGCCATTCAATTTCATGTCACGTTTGATCTGCCACTGGCCGTAACCGCCGTCCACCTGAAGCATATAACCCTCCATCAGCAGCCAACCGCCCAGCCCCATTCCTTTTAAAACCACTTCATTGTTATTGGTGTCAACGATCTTCGACCCGTTCGCACGTAAAAATGTCTGTGCGCAGATCGTCTGTGCTGATATGGCGATGCACAAAATGATCAGGGCGGTTGCGAATTGTTGCGCCGGGAGCTCGCAGAAAAACTTTCCAAAACTTGAAAAGCGTCTTTGCGTGGAATTCGTTTTTTGATCGACTATTTTTTTCATAGTGCATATGGTTTGTTTGACCTAAGTGTTGCGGAATTCCAGAATGAATTCAAATAACAGCTTGAACGTTCTCCGCAATCCTGTGAACATTCAAAATGTTTATGTAAATTGGTTGTAGTCGGTTTCAATCGGTTTCTACATCAATATTAATCTGACGGGTCTGCATACCCTGAATTGCGAATACATCGCTGCTACTTCAGGGACAGGAACAGGCTACGTCTTGAATACTTCAGAAATATGTTTGCGTTTGTGAATCAGGAATTTAAAGGACGTTATCGCTGGATCTTCCCTGTTTTAACTGCAATGATTTTCATTGTTCGCGGAGAAATTTCGCAGGCACAGTCCGTTGCGGAGTCGCTTCCGCCGATAAAGGGGACTGCACGTGTTATTCACTACACACGAAAGGATTTTGACAGCGATCCGCAGATCTGGACCATGTGCCAGGACAAGGATGGCATCCTGTATTTTGGTAGCAACAAAGGCACTTTGATATTTGACGGCGAAAGATGGCAAACGGTGCGGCTGCCCAATAATTCCTCCGTCAGGTCATTAAATGTCAATGACGAGGGAATTGTTTTCGCGGGCGGATTCAATGAATTTGGAACAATTCGCAAAGATGCCTACGGAAAATATTACTACGAATCATGGTTCCACCTCTTGCGTCCGGAGGACCGGAACATTGAAAACATCTGGGGAATTCACGAAGTGCAGGGATACATGGTTTTTCGCAGCTACAAACTGCTCATCGCAATCGCCGACAATAAAGCGGTGACGCTACCAACCTCCGGGGTATATGAATACTCGACCGTCCTCCACAAAAAACTTTTTATCGCGGATGCGGAAGGATTGAAAACGGTCGATCTGAAAACGCTGGAAATTGACCCTGTGATCAGGTCACAGGACTTGAATAAAGAGAATTTGCTCACCGTGCTTCCGGGATTTTCACAGGAAAGAGTGATCGCCGTAACCAAAGAGGGTTCATTTTTCGGACTCGATGTTGACAGCAAAAGCACGGAATTCTTTCATCGGATTTTACCACGCAATGCGAACAAACTTGTTACAAGCGCCATCAAGACCACATCCGGAAATTATTATCTTGGCACATTAAGCTCAAAAGTCATCCTGGTTGCGCCCACGACAAATGGCGTCAATACCGAAGTATTCCATGACCTTCAGGATAATACCGTTCACAACCTTTTTGAAAGCAGGGAAGGCAACATCTGGGCTTTGCTCAATAATGGAATTGATTGCATTGATGTCCGTTCGCCGGTTACACTGTTGTTTGATCATGCTTCAATTTTTGACGTTTTGTTCAAGGATCGGAGAATGTTTGTTGCAACAAACCAGGGAGTGTTTGTTGCTGGATTAGGTAATGAATCGAAAATTCTGAAAGACAGCTTTAAAGAAGCACCGGGTCTCGAGGGACAGGCGTGGTCGCTTCAGAAATTCGAGGGTCAGGTATTGTGCAGTCATGACCGGGGTGTGTTTGTACTCAATGACCAACGTTGGGAAAAAGTTGATGGCGCGAAAGGTATATGGAAGGTCATCGCGGTTCAGGGCAAGCCTCATCATTACCTGGTTTGTACTTATGACGGGCTGTTTCATATGAGATATGAAAACGCGAGATTCACCATACTGAATAAAATCCAGGGCTTTAATGAATCGAGCCGTGACATTTTGCAAAGTGCCGAGGCTGGCGTCTTTTGGGTATGTCATGGATATAAAGGAGTGTTCAGGATCAAAATTGATCCGCAACTCGAGCGGCTTATCGGCCTTGAACATTTTAAGGATGGTAACGGCGTTCCCAGCCCTTTCAATATCAATGTGCGCAAGTGGAAGGACGAAATTGTATTTACAACCAATCACGGGATCTTTCGCTACAACGAAAAAAATAACCGGTTTGAACTTTTCGCTCCTCTCACCCGGTTGTTCGGCACGCAAAGTAATGTCCGGCAGCTGAGTGAATTCGGCGGCAAAACCTGGTTCGTTCATAATGATGAGGTAGGGTTCTTCCATTCCACTGACGACCAGCCGGCCCTCCATAAAGGTCTTTTTTTGCAGTTGAAGGGATCATTGAACGAAAGTATGGAATGCATTGTGCCCGTAAACGATGACAACGTATTTGTCGGTACGCGGGAGGGACTTTATTCCTTTGATCTCAGGTACAGGGCATCACAGTCACAGGCGAAAACATTGATCACCTCGGTAAGCTACCGCCGGGATACCATCGAATATGCATCCATGTTGGGCGATCGTGAAAAACAACGCTTTCCCTACGGTACAAATAGTGTCAGGTTTGATTTTGCTGTTCCTGATTTCGACGACAAGCTGAATACCCAGTACACGTATAAAATGGACGGCATCAGCAACGAATGGTCGCCCTGGGAGGAGAAGCCTTCGGCGGAATATACACTGTTGCCACCAGGTAATTACACATTTCATGTCAGGGCGAGAAGTATGTTTGGGGAAAATTCCGGCGAGGCGCTCTTCGCCTTTGAGATAGTTCCCGTTTGGTATAAAACAACGCTGGCTTTGAGTATCTACTTCGTGATATCGCTGATGGGAGTTATCGTTCTGGTACGCGCTACCCAGCGACGCATTGACTTCGTCAAAAACAAAACCCGCACCGAGGAAGAAGAAAAGCGCAAAGTTTTGCAGCTGGAACTCGACCGCATGAAGCTGAAACGGGAAAAAGACGAGATCTTCCGTGACAAGGTTCAGCTTGAAGAGGATGTGATCTTCAAAAGCAAGGAACTGGCCAATTACACGATGCTGCTGGTGAAAAAAAGGGAATTTCTTTCAGACATTTTTGAACAGCTGAATGTGTTACGCGAAAGTATGAAAAATGACCAGTCGCGGCAGGCGGTTCGCGATATACAGAAAAAGATCAACGCGAATTTGCAAAGCGAGGAGCATCTGAAGGTGTTCGAGGCGAATTTCGAACGCGTTCACCATATGTTTTTCTCTCAGCTGAAAGCAAATTTTCCAGACCTGTCTCCGAAGGAATTGCAACTTTGTGCGTTTGTGAAAATGAATCTGACCAACAAGGAAATTGCATCGATACTGAACCTGTCGGTACGCGGAATTGAAACGGCCCGGTACAGATTGAGGAAACGCCTCGGTATAAACCAGGAAGAGGATATGGCGGAATTTCTTGAAAAGCTTTATTCTTCAATGGAGGTTCCTTCGGTGAAACTCTAACTGTTAAGGCAACATCCATTGCTTCAGGAATCAGCGTCATTGGAATCAATACGAAGGCCGACGGCCGGATTGTCCTCTTCTCAGCGAATTTCCTGAAATGCAGTCTTGCTGCTGACATACAGTTGTCAGTTTAGGAATTTATTTTTACGATCAAATTCATGCTATATGACAAGCTGCGACGACAAACGTTCCGTGGAGGAGATCATTGAATCCCTGCCAAAAAACGAACGCGCAATTGTGAAGAGGCTGCGCGCCCTGGTATTGGAATGCCTGCCCCTTGCCGAAGAAAAAAACTCGTATGGCGTTCCTTTTTACCGGCGCAACCGGATGATATGTTTTATCTGGCCGCCTTCGGTTTCATGGGGGCCGAAAAAAGATCAGTACGAGGAGCGAGGAGTGACGCTCGGATTTTGCCAGGGTTACCTGTTTACAAATGATGAAGGGTTGTTGGTGGCCGAAGGAAGGAAACAGGTTTATTGCATGTATTTTAAATCACTGGACGAGATCCATGACGACCAAATTAAACCGTTGTTATACGAAGCGGAATTAATCGACAACGGATTCAGAAAAGGTAAACACAAATCCGGACCCAAGGCGCCGCAAACCAATAGGAACACGAAGTTTAAAGGCAGGCCCGGCTTGCATTGAAACAAAAGCCGGCTACTCCTGAAACCTTCAGACTTAGCACCAACCCCTTCTCGGCGACCGGATCACAACACTTTTTCTTCAAATATTTTTCTAATTTCAAAAGGGTTTCGGATCCAAACGCCCAAATCACGATGAAATCTTTTCAAAAAAGCCTCGTTGCCGGCATGCTCCTTCTATTCGGTCCCACGCTTTCTTACTGCCAACAACTGGAAATAACGATCACGCATTCATTAAAAGGTCAATCCTTCCGCGGATTATCGGTCGTCGACGATCAGGTAGCCTGGGTCAGTGGAACAAATGGCCGCATAGGTGTGAGCCGTGATGGTGGTAAGACATGGTCGATGCGGCTGGTTTCAGGTCATGAGAAAAGCGATTTTCGTTCGGTTTATGCTTTTGATTCAGCTACGGCCGTTATTGCCAACGCCGGATCGCCAGCCCACATACTGATCACAAAGGATGCAGGCAGATCATGGGAAATTGTTTACACAAATGACCACCCCGATGCTTTTATCGATGGCGTGGACTTTTGGGATGAAAACCAGGGGATCATATACGGCGATCCTATCGCCAATAGAATGTTGCTTATCCGGACCGCGGATGGAGGCAAGACCTGGACGGAATTCCCGATCGAAAGCAGGCCTGTGCTTGAGAAGGGAGAAGCGTCATTCGCAGCGAGCGGGACGGGGATCCGGTGCTTAAGATCCGGACAGCTTGTGGTCGTTACAGGCGGATCCGTATCACGCCATTTTTATTCAGGCAATTACGGCGTCAAATGGTATTCAACCAAAACTCCGATTCTTCAGGGCGAAAGTAGCAGGGGAATTTTTTCAATCGCCTATGCGGGCCCGACCCGCGGTATAATAGTCGGTGGCGATTATAATCTGGATTCGCTGAAAACAGATCATGTCTTCTATACAACCGATAGCGGCAAAAGCTGGATCAGACCGCAGAAGGCTACCGGTGGTTACAGGGAATGCGTGGAGTTCGTGAATGAAAAAGTTGCCGTCGCTGTAGGTCCCGGCGGAATTGACGTCACGTGGAATTCGGGCGTGTCGTGGGAGAGCTTGTCCCGGGAAAAGTTATTTCACGTTGCACGAAAAGCCAGGAACGGGTCGTTACTTCTGCTGGCAGGTGGAAATGGCAGGATAGCCCGCGTTTATCTGAAGGGATAAAAATGACATTCAGATATTTTCCCCAGCCAAATAATAGTAAATTAAGGATCTGGATAATTCGAAGCTAGTGCAAGACCGATAATGCATCCTCCTAATCAATCGGCATCTTCTTTCTTTTCCCTTACCGGTAAGGATATCCCGTTTGAGCAAATCGCTGATACTGCTCCAATGCTGATGTGGGTTTGTGACATACATAAAAGCTGCTACTTCCTGAATAAAAAATGGCTTGATTTCACAGGGGGAAGCCCAACGAATGACCTTGCCGAAAAATGGCTCAACCGCATCCACCTGGATGACCGGATGAAATTTACACTGGATTTTGATCTTGCCCTGACCGGTAAATCAGAATTTCAATTCGAATTTCGTGTACGAACCTTTGACGGGTATTACCGGTGGGTGAAAGGTATCGCAAGCCCACTCAATGATGCAGCTGGCGCCTTCGTGGGTTTTATCGGCTCCTGCCTGGAAGTGCATGACCTGAAAGAAGCTTTCCTTGGCTTCCAGGATCAGCTCATCCAAACCAATGATCTGCAACAGAAGAATTTTGAACTCCTTTGCGAACACAGACTGGCAAAAGCCATTCTCGACTCAACGGTCAGTATGATCTGTGTTGTCGATCACGCCTTAAATATAGTAACGTTTAATCAAAAGCTGGAGGCCTATACTGGTAAAAACCGGGAGGCTGCGCTGGGTATGAGTATTTTCGATTTGTTTCCGGAATTCAGAAATACCGAGGTGGAATTCAACATCGCCAAAGCCCTCAACGGAGAATTCGTTCATGCAGGGCCAAAAGAGTCCCTGCTGAATAAAGGCAGGTTTCTGGAAACATTTTTTATACCCCTTCAAGGCGGAACGGCAGGTATCGAAGGGGTTATCATTAAGACAAACGATGTTACGGAGCATGTACAAACGGCAAGACAGCTGACCGAAACCAATACAAAGCTCGAGACGCAAAACCGGGAGTTGCAAAGACAAAGCCAATTTATCGAAACCCTTTTTGATTCCACCATTGACGTGATAGCGGTCCTCGACACCGATTACCATTTTTTATCGATCAACAAAAGCGCAACTGAAAAATATGGGCGCCGTAAAGAAACGCTCATAGGAAAGCACATTATAGAAGTTTTTCCTTCGGTGGAGCATTCTATTATGTATCGCGATTTGCAAAAGGCAATGAGTGGCGAATTCGTCTATGACCTGTCTTATACGTCGGGGATCCTCAACAATAAAATATTTCAGAATTACTACCTGCCCCTTTCCGATGCGCAGAACAAGGTATATGCGGTGATGGTGATCGGTCACGACATTACCGATCTGGTGGAAGCGACACAAAAAGTGAAAGGATCGCATGACACGCTGGCCCAAAAGAACAAAGAGCTTCAACGCAGCAATGAGGAGCTGGAACAATTCGCCTATATCGCCAGCCATGATCTTCAGGAGCCGGTAAGGAAAATTGCTATTTATACAAATAAGCTGCTAACCCGGAGCAAGGACAACCTGAGCGACGAGACAATCACTTACCTGAAGCGGATTAACAATTCAACGGGAAGGATGTATGAGCTGATCAACGGCCTGCTGTTATATTCACGCGTTACCCGCCACGATAATCTGTTCGTTCCTACCGCGCTTGACGAGGTGCTGAAACAGGTGTTGAACGATTTTGAGCTGAAGATCGCCCGAAGCAAAGCACTCTTTCGCTGTAACCGCTTGCCGGAACTTGAGGCAGTTCCTGTTCAGATGGGTCAGATGTTTTCGAATCTCGTCAGTAATAGCCTCAAATTTGCAAAACCCGATGTAAAGCCGGTCATTCAAATATCCAGCAGCGACCTGACGGATGAGCAAAAGGAATTTTACAATCTCGATGTTAAAGTCCGCTATGTAAATATTTTTTACCTCGACAACAGCATCGGATTTGAACAGCAATATGCTGAAAAGATCTTTGAGCTTTTTCATCGTATCCACGACCGTCATCGATATGAAGGCTCGGGCATCGGTTTATCGATTTGTAAAAAGATAGTCACCAACCATAACGGGTTGATCTTTGCATTTTCAGAGCCTGACAAGGGTGTAACATTCCAGATCATTCTCCCATATGCCCAGCAGACATTCGTGTAGGGTCAATTAGATTATTCTGATGCAGCTGTTGAAATGGCACGGTTTCTTTTTATGCCCAGACATAAAGAGAACATCATGAAAGCATGTGTATTACTTCCATTGTTGATATTGCTGACCGTTGCTCAGGCAGCAGTGGCGCAGCGCGATAGTTTGCAAAACGATACCGCACAGATCGAGCGACCTGCCAGGCGACCGGATCCTGTTACGCCACCCAGCTCACAACCGCCAACGCAGCCGGCTGATGATTACCGCAACACCAACCCATTGATTCAGATTAGAATGGACGCGATTCCATCTGCATTAAAAAAAACATTAATGGGGCCGGAATACAGAGGATGGGAAAATTCCACGATTTTCCGGAATAACAGGACTTTTGAATTTTCGATTGATATCAGAAGCGGCGATACGTTGAAAACATTCAGGTTCGACCGCTTTGGTAATCCACTCAATCCAAACACGCCATCAAAAGACGATTAGGTATCAACTGAGCGCACTCGTCTTTTGGGGAAGGTATTTCGACATCATGGCTGCAGGCAGCTGTTTCCAGATATGGAAGGGAACGCCTTGTTCCTTTTTTTCGCACAAAATATTTCCCTCTCTCCATGTTGTCACGAGGTCCCAGTATGCAACGCAGAAAATCCTGTTGCAGATGAAATCCATACATCCGTCTGCCACAAGGTTGCCTGACTGATCAAACAGAATGATCCTTGCAAAATTCTGAATGGTACCGTCCAGAAAAGTTGAGTTCCTGCCTGTGCCATAGCTTTGCGACCAATCAAAGGAAAGCGATTGCTTAAGGATCTTGTAATGTGCAAGATCCTTCACCAGCTGCGACTCAACCAATTCCTTCAGTTTTACACCCATTGAGGTGTGCAACGCTGAGTGGCTGTTCGGGAGGTTAATGATTTTAGACAAGATCATAGCGTGAGGTTTTGATTTAATAAATCTCCGGCAGCCAGGGTAACCAGGCAGGCCGGAGATAATAACCCATGAAAAAGACTAAAGCCAACGGGGTTTGTTTCTTATGAGATAGAGAGGCAGCACATGCGTCTCTGAACAGCGCCATCCGCCTGGTGGGGTTCCATTGCACAATACACATTTGATTGTGGCGGACAAAACCGTGTCAAAGATCGCGATGAGCCTTTTCTCCAGTACTTTTGTCATAGGGTAATGGATTTCTCTGGACCAAAGAGACGAATAAATTCATTCGAATAAAATCCGTGTTGGCGCTGTTTTTTTATCCGTACTGATACGGATCAATCAAATGGTGACTAATTGATGACGGATGGCGTACTTGATGAGGCTGATCAGGTTCTTGCAGCCCGTCTTCTCCAGGATATTTGCACGGTGTGTATCTACTGTCCTTTTGCCAATGAACAGCTTTTCGGCGATTTCGTCACTGGAATATTCCTCGACGATCAGTTTTAATACCTCAAGTTCACGTTCTGTGAGTGTTTTTCGGACTTCGAGTTTTTTGTTTTCTACATGGATATTTTGAAGCATGCTTGAAAGAACTTCCCTGCCATAATGCGTGGAGCCATTCATGATATCCTGTATCGCAGTTACAATGTCGCGTGCCGTTGAATTTTTCAAAACATATCCCTCTGCTTCGGCTTTCAGGATTGATTGGATCATTTCACTGTCCGCATGCATGGTGAGCACCAGGACCTTGATCTCGGGAAATTGTTCCTTTACTTTAGTCGTCAATTCGATGCCGTTCATCCTTGGCATTGAAAGGTCAGTGATCAAAAGGTCAGGTTTGCCACTTGCCAAAATTGTTGCCCATGCCTCCTCGCCCGATTCGGCCGCCGTAATGTCCGCTGTCGGCAGATTTTTTTGCAGGATGTAAATGAGCCCTTCGGCAAAGAGCCGGTGATCATCAGTTAGAAGAATCGTAAATCTGTTTTCCATTAAAGGGCAAATTGAATATTGATGTTTGTTCCCGAACCTGGCTGTGTATCCACTTCGATGTGTCCGTTTAACATTGAAATCCGCGACAGGATATTCTTCCACCCGAGCCCTTTACTCTTGGCAATCAGCTCTTTCTCAAATCCAATACCATTGTCGGATATGGACAATTTCAGCGTTGATCCCCAGCGTTCCAATATTACCACGATCCTGTCGGCCTTTGAATGTTTGATCATATTGCTGATCACCTCCTGAACTACCCGATAGATCGCGATCTCGACAGACGGAGGCAGCCGTTCTTCGAGTCCTTTCGCCCGCAAATCGACATTCAGCAGTTTCGATGCGTTGATCTTGAAGAAAAGATCGCGCAACGCTGCGTCAAGGCCGATTTCAGTCAGGGCTGCGGGCATCATATTGTGGGAGATGGATCTCACTTCTTTGGCAGCCTCGTCTATGAGTTGCATGGAGTTTTTGAGCAGGCGCTCCGGATCTTCGCCATTCACCTCGATCGCGGAAAGGCTTAGCTTGGCAATAGAAAGCAGCTGGCCGATACCGTCATGAAGATCTTTGGCGACCCGGCTTCGTTCATTCTCCTCCGCTTCCAGTACAGCGCGGAAGCGTTGCTTTTGAAGTTCTTCCGTTTCCCGCGCATGGGCGAGCCGCTCCTTGTATTTTGAGCGCTTGTAAGTAAGAAGGACGAGGACGCAGGAAAAAATAACGGTTGAGATGATGATGAACACCAAATTCCTGGACTGACGTAGCTCCATATCCTTGATGATGGAATCTGATTTCAAAAGGGCGATTTCGCGTTCCTTTTTTTCTGATTCGTATTTGGTTTGAAGTTCGTAGATGGTTTTCGTTTTTTCGGAATTCATCGCCGAATCCTTGATGGCAATATAGGTTTTAAGGAAATGCGATGCGTTTTCATAATCGTTATTCTTTTCACACATCTCGTATGAATCGTAATAGGTATCGAGCAGTTTTTCCACATTGTTGCTCTTGTGGGAATAAAACAACGCGGTGTCGCGATACAATTTTGCAAACTTCGGCCGCTTCAATTCCCAGCTCACATGGCTGAGGTTGTTGTAAACTGTGGCGAGCTCGTAGTCCTGTCCCGAAAGTTTTTTGGTGAGCCCGACTGATTTCAAAAAGTAAGATTCCGCTTTTGCAAAAGCCCCCTTCTTCCGGAAGCTGTTGCCGATATTATTGAAGGTGGTAGCCAGGTCATCTTCGTTTTTGGCATTGGCCACGTTTGCAAAGTGGTATTCCAGGGCCTTATCCGGCTGATTGAGGTCATCATAGTTGATGGCAATTGCGTTAAAAACCGTCCATCGCACTTTATCGGTCGGCTTTTTCAATCCTTCCATTTTTTTTAAGGCATCAAGCCCGAATTGCAATCCGTTTTTATAATCAGATAAATAATTATGATACACCAATGAAAAGCTCGCAAGGTTATGCACAAGCATCAATGTATCCATTGCCTGTTCAAAATACCGGGAGGACCGCTGCAAATACCGGATCCCTGCTTCGAACTGGTTGATGTTATTTGCTCTCAAAGCCATGTTCCGGGTCACAAACCCCGCCCATTTGAAATTACGCGCCTTTTCAAAGTAAAAAACTGCCGTGTCCGACCATTTTTCGGATTCCTTGAAATCGGTGTCGAGATTGGCAAAGCAAACGACGAAAGCTCCCTCGCCCTGCATATTGAAAGAGCCGGCTCTACGTGCTGCGTCGAAAGCCATGCGTCCCAACGAGTCGGCGATCTGTGGTTGAGAAAAGGATTGTTTGGCCAGCGTTATGCAGTGTTGGGCAACAATTGAATCAGGCTGGCCTGAAAGATTCCTGGGGTGGGAATCTTTATCAATAGGTTTGTCCTGCAAAAAGAGCGCAAAAACAACAGATAAAAGCACCATAAGCCAACAATGGGGTGAATAAAGTTAGCGAAATGTTCGTTACCGCCTATTTTTTTGGAACATACTTCCACGAACAAGCAGGCATAAGATTTTAATTCAATATCCAACAAAATGAACTGTCTGATGCGTGGCTTTATCCAAATAACTCTAAAAGGACTCATGGTTCTGCTTATTGTGACCATGACCGGATGTGACCCTGTTAAAAGAAACTTGCGTAAAAATAATACCGACGAATTCGTCAGCGGGCCCCGCGGTCCGCGCAAGATTTACGTCCCCGAATACTATGTCTTCCGAAACGGGAAGTATCACTTTGTGGATGGCCACTACAGATGGGTGTTATTCAGGAAACCCTATCTCAAAAAAACTACCCGCGGATTTACAACAAAAGGGGAGCACGCAAGCGCCCGTTAGCAGCCTTGTTTTACTGCGGATAAAATGCACAGTTGAGCAGGTGCCGGAATATTTGTTTACTCCCGTTTTTTCAAGCAGCTTCACTTTAGCCCCCGATATAATATTCTGGCGCAATAACTGCGTCCGCCATTTCGAATGGCACAATTTCTTTCTTGTACAATCGCCAAATATGTTCAACGAAATACAAGAAATGTTATGAAGAAAATATTATTAACTGTGGCTGGGTCAATGTTGATCGCGCTGGCGACAGTACAGGCACAGGAGCGCGGGGACACCACACGAACAAAAACGGATGAACCGTCGTCTGAATACCGCACTGAATCAGGTACACAAGGAGAGACAAAGACCCTGGAAGGAAGATCAGGAAACCAGGGACAGTACTGGCGCGATGAAAACCGCGTGTCAGTGAACCGTGATGAATTGCCCGCCGATCTGCTGCAGACGCTCGAAAGCGACTTGTACCAGGGGTGGGAAAATGCCACAATCTATCGCCATAAAGACTCTGAGGACTATATGCTGGTGATACAGGATAATGGCGAAGTAAGAACATTTTATTTTGACAAGGAAGGGCAGGCCATTGACGACCAGAACCAGCCGGAAGAACAATCAGGCGACATGAATCAGCAGGATGTCTCCGGCCAGATGCAATATGGCGACGTATCCCAGGATCCGCAATGGAGGGCTGAAGACAAAGTCCTGATCTCTGCCAGCAAGGTCCCTTCGACGATGTTGATCACCCTGGGTGATCCGAAATACATCGGCTGGGACAAATCAAGGATTTATAAAAACAAATCCACCAATGAGTACATGATCGAGATCAAGGACGGTACTGACGTCAGAACTTATTATTTCGATCAGTATGGCAATGCCAAAACATACTCCGGCGAACAGGGTGTAAATGAAACTGACCAGCCGCAAACAATGGGTCCGGTTCAGACGGATCAACCCCCGTCTATCCAGTGGAGAACCGAAGACCGGATTGTTGTTGAAAGCGACGAGCTGCCTGAAGCACTGCGCCTTACCCTCTCCGGTGATGATAAATACAAAGGCTGGGAAAATTCGACGATATACAGGAACCGCGCAACCAATGATTACATGATCGAGGTCCGGGATGGCAGCACCACTACCATCTACTATTTCGACAGTGATGGCCAGGCAAAAACGATGGATGACGATGAGATGGATGACAATGACGGTGGCAGGTCAGGTTATACCAACACCGAAGAAAAAATTCCGACAGGTGCAAAAACCGAAGGAACTACCGGCCGATATAAAGAATGGGCACCTGAAGATAAAGTGATGATCACCATCACTGAGGTGCCGGTTTCATTGCGGACGACACTGTCAGATAAAAAGTATGTAGGCTGGGAAAAATCCACCATCTACCGCAACAGGACGACCAACGAATACCTCGTCGAAATTAAGGACGGCACTGATGTCAAAACCTATTATTTCGACAAGGACGGTAAGGCAATTGTCATTAGTACAGAGGAAGATCAGGACTGATTTGACGAATAACAGGGTTAAAATCAAAAAAGTCGGGAACAGTCCCGGCTTTTTTTATGGTTTATTTGAAATGGTAAAGCAAGACCACCGTGGCGGTGAATGCAGGTTTCGGATTATCGCGGATCTGGAGTTCGGCATCCAGTTCGGCTTTGGCAATTCCACGCAGATTGGCAAGGGAGGCCAGTTTGACTTTTAACCTCACTTCACTGTCAACCACAACTGGCTGATTGAATTTAAGCCTTTCGACTCCATAGTTGATCAGCATCTTTACGTTGTTGATCTCCGCGATCTGGTTCCACAGGTGAGGCACCAGCGACATCGCCAGGTATCCGTGCGCAATGGTTTTCTTGAAAGGACTTTCTGTTGCCGCCCGTACGGTATCAACATGGATCCATTGATGGTCCAGGGTTGCGGATGCGAATAGATTCACCATTTGCTGATCTATTTTCAGGTATTCAGAAACACCAATCTCACGGCCTACGTAGGCCTCAAATTCCTGAAAACTATTAATGACCGCTGCACCCATTTGTGTTTAATTTAAAAGATGGGGCGAATGTAAAAAAAAATCCGGTGATCGTATTTGTCCGTACCGAATATATAATGGCGTTTACTTAATTTCGCTGTGATTCAAACCCTGGCGGATGAAGGCAGAACTGAAGACAAAACCCAATGATCAGTCCGTTGAGGCTTTTCTCGACCAGTTGACGGATTCAGCCAAACGCGAGGATGCATACCGGATCGTTGAACTCATGCAAAAAGCCACGGGTGCCAAACCCAAAATGTGGGGATCAGGAATAATCGGATTTGGCGACAACCATCTGGTTTATGAAAGTGGCCGCGAACTGGATTGGTTCATCGTCGGATTTTCCCCACGCAAGGAAAACCTGACGCTCTACCTGACCCCCGGTTTCAGCGAGAAACAAAATCTGCTGAAAAGCCTTGGGAAATTTAAGACAGGCAAGGGTTGTCTTTACATCAAACGTCTGGCAGACATCAATATTGATGTCATGGAAAACCTTATCCGGCAATCTGCCAGGAGCGCAAAGAATTGCTCCTGATGGCGTTAGTCTTTTCGGATCTCAATTTCAATCCTGTCGTTTAACTGCGCAGCTTCGCTGTCAGTTTTCACAAGCTTGTAACGACCCCCCCACGCGTAAATCCGCATTCTCTTTTCGTCGATGCCATGCTGCGACGCGTATTTGCGGATCGCTTCTGCACGCAATGCCGAAAGTTCTTTGGCAGTGCCGAAGAATTGTCTGGAATCCCGCGTTGTGAAATAGTCCTGTGAATTTCCCATCGCAGTTATATTCCTGTTTTCTTTGCCATTGCAATGACCGTGTATAGTTATTTCATAATTTGGATTGTCGTTCATCATTTTGACAAGCTCATCAAGATCGATTTTCGATTCAGGCTTCATGATCGCGGCATCCTTGTGAAAAGATACGTTGTACATGACCGAAACATCGCCTTTCTTTAATCTTTCGAGGTTATAAGGTATGACCCATGCACCTTTTTCATCACGGTAGGCCCCTTCGATCGATGATGGATCTGCATAGTTCAAATACTTTTCGTCCGGCTTGTATCCAAACAATCCGCAGACTATCGCAACATCGTCTTTCTCACCAGGATTTAGCAATGGCGTATAAACGAAAGCCGGGTATGTTGCCAGATCGCGTTCCGTTCTGAGATCCACGTAATGGACCTTGCCGTCAAGTTCCCTGCCTGCGGGATCCACAATTGTAAATTTGAACAGCTTGCCAGCCGCTGCTTCTGGCGCAAGGACATGGCCCGCGCTGACTCCGGCAGGACTGCGTGAACTCGCTGCATCTTTTGATTTCTTTAATGCACTCTCTGAATCTCCAGCCCTGGTCACGGATACTTTTTTTACTTCCCGGAGATTCGAAACAAATATCGATTCATAAGCTCCTGACAATTTTCCGCCTGACTGTTCAAGACTGTGCTGTAATTGTTCACTTTTAGCGATTGCTGCATCCTCATTGTCGGTCCGCAAAACAAATAGATGAACGACATTCTTGTCGTTCGTCATCAAATAAGCGGTATCGGCACGTAAACTGGGAAGATAAGTCGTAAAATCTTTCGCGTTCCCCTCTGTGCTAAAAGCACCCACCACCACATAATAATTTTTCTGGGCTATACCCGGCACAAACATTCCGGCAAGCACTGTGATCAACACAGCTTGCACTCCCCTGCATTTCATACACTTTTCTTCGATTAGGTTGACGTCGGTGTGTCACCTCATGGTCGGTCAAAAAGGTTATGCCAACTGAATTCATTTTCTTCCGCTCATCGATTTTATCCGTGTCAACCGCTATGCCGGCCCTTTGTGTATGTCATTACACAAAGGGAATTTTTTATTCACGCATCGATGTGGTGAATAAAATGCGCGAATCTTCACTTGCAACGATCCTCTTTGGAATGACATAATTTTTGCGGAAAAGTGTACAATTGACATTGATTTTTTTTTTAAGCGGCATTAGGATCAAAAACTTCATTGGCCGGTTGGTTGTTTCTGAATGAATCAACCGTTATCTTTCTAGGATTTCCAAACCTTCCCCTGGCAAGTGGTTGACTTTTTTTACTTACTAAGACCATCTTCCAACGTCCCGAAGCGGTACGAACGTCAGGTATTCATAACCAACGTCCTTTCATTCCTGTTTGCCTGGGTGGCCCTGGGCATCTTTCTGATACTTTCTTATCAGCTGGGATGGTTTAACAGCCTGTCCTACATATTATGTGTGGTCGTGCTTTTTCTCTTCATTCCCGTCGTCAATCGATTTCTCAGCCATCGCTGGGGACGAGTGGCATTTTGTCTTACGCCGGTCGTTTTCACAATGGCTATAACGATATATTTTAAGCTGGAAGATGTTAACAGGGTGACGTTTACGCCCTATTTCGATGCGCGATTTATTTTAATGGCCGCAACCATTCTGCCCGGCGTCGTCTTTCGTCTCGAGGAAAGGTCACAGCTGATTCTGTGCCTGGGACTAACATCGCTGTTTTTGTATTTCTTCGATCCGATCCATGAACTTTTCGGAGCGGGTTTTTTTCAACGCGGTTTCAGCGACCCGTCGTACAATTACATGAACTACATCGTAGGGGTGACCTATAGTGTATTGCTGTTCGGAATATTGTTGCTTCGATCGATTCTCGAACGGTCAGAAACCGACCTGCAGGTTCAAAATACCGAATTGATTGAAAAACAGTACGAGATTGAGGCACAACACGAAGAACTGCTCCAGCATCAGGAGGAAGTAATAACCAGCAGTGAGAAACTTGAGCAGGCCAACCGCGTCATCACGAAACAACAGGATGCCCTCCAGAAATACAATGAAACCCTGGAAGCGCTTGTCGAAGAAAAAAGTTACGAGTTGCTACGTACCAATGAAGAGCTTATCAAACACAATAATGAGCTGCTGCAATTCTCGTATACGGTTTCTCATAACCTTCGCGGCCCGGTTGCACGGATGTTGGGACTAACACGATTGCTAAAGCGTGAGGAGAATATCACCGAACGCAATGGGTTGCAGGAGATGATCCTGAAATCAAGCGAAGAGCTCGACGAGATACTCAAAGACCTCAGCCTGATCATTGATATACGCAACGACCTTTACCGGGTAAGAGAAAAAGTTAATCTTCAGGACGAATGGAACAAGGGGTGCAGCCTGCTCGGGGAAAATATAAAGTCCATTTATGAGCTGAAGGTCGATTTCACCGACGCGCCTTACGTCTTCGGCGTACGACCGATGATCCAGAGCATATTCTACAATCTTCTCAGCAACGCGATTAAATATCAGTCTCCGGACCGGAAACTGAAGGTACACGTGAAGTCAGTCAGACTCGAAGATAATAAGACGCTCATCAGCATCTCCGACAATGGGCTGGGCATCGACCTCAAACATCATCACCAGAACCTTTTCAAATTATATAAACGGTTCCACTCCCACGTAACGGGGAAGGGATTGGGTTTATACCTGGTTAAAACTCAGCTCGATACCCTTGGCGCAACGATCTCCGTTCAAAGCGATGCCGATAAAGGAACTGTGTTCCACCTGGTGTTCACGCAGCCAGAAGAGATATCGCGACAGGTATTCTATGACAATGACGCCGTTCAATTATGTTACGACGGCAACCGGAATATTATCATTATGCAATGGAAGGGTGATGCCACGAGTGCCGAATACAGGGAGGCATTTGAAGCTCTTTTGAATTCGTTGAACATATACCAGTCTCCCGGCTGGATCCTGGATGTCAGAGAACTCGCGACTCCATCCGATGAAGACGAGATGTGGTTTGTACAGAATATTCTGCAGGAGCTCGTCCGTTGCGGTTTAAAACGCACCGCGATCATCGAGGCCGACAATCCGGCAAAAGCCAGTTACAGCCGTATGAAAAAATCAGCCGAAACCTGCGGGTTGGAAGTCCGTGTGTTTAATTCAGTAGATGAGTCTCTGTTCTGGATGGAGGATCTTACAATTATATCAGACAGGAATTAAAAGCACATCGTCACGAGAAAATGCCAGCTGATCTGAAGTTTCAGGCCCCGCTTTCCGAAATTGAAGCGACGTTAATTTCCACAGTAATTTATTTACCGGCAGCGATCTTGAGAAAACTCCCCGCATCCAGGGTGCGCGTGAAAGGAACGATGAATGGTGCTCCGTTTGCCCTGGCCGTCCAGTACCGGAAGAGCGGAAAAAGCTTCTTTATTGTCAGCCGTGCGCTGCGCAAAGCGGCCGGTTTGAAACCGGGGAGTCTGGTCAGCGTTGAATTTCGGATTGTTAGCGATAAAGTTGAAATTCCAAAAGAACTTGATGCGGTGCTCCAACAGGATAACGAGGGACTGAAGGGCTGGAAGCAAATAACACCAGGATTGCAGCGCGGGCTTTGCCATTACGTAAACAGCGTGAAGAATATCGATAGCAGAATAAGCCGCGCGTTGTACATTGTTAACAAGATCAAACTGGGAGGTTATAAAAAACCGGTGAAAAAGAAGCGTGACTCATAGAATGCGCATACTTACTTTTTTTATCACCCTGCTTGTAACTGCTGCGTGCTTCACCAGACCAGTCGAACGAACCGCGACCACCGAAGTGCATCCCGGTAATAACGCGCTCGTATACAACGGCCGCGTTCAAAATGATACCGATTCCGTTGCTATTTATTGGCCTGGCACGAGCTTAACCTTTCGTTTCGAGGGCACAGGCGTAACCGCCCTGCTGAAGGATGAATCCGGATCAAATTACTTTAACGTGATCATCGACAACGATAGCCTCCGGTACTTCAGGCTTGATAAGTTCAAAACCCGTCATGCGCTTGCGGAAGGCCTGGAGAATGGGCCACATACCATTCAGTTGATTAAAAGGACGGAATCCGATAAGGGAGCAACCTGGCTTTATGGTTTGAGCATTGTGGGAAAATTGCTTCCACCGCCGCCACCGCGCGATCGCATCATAGAGTTTTTTGGAAATTCAATTACCGCCGGTTATGCCATTGAAGACAATTCGGGCGGTGATTCGCCAGACAGCATTTACACCAATAACTACGCAACCTACGCAGCCATCACAGCGCGTTATTTCAATGCCGACTACTATTGCACCGCCAGATCAGGAATCGGGATTCTGGTAAGTTGGTTTCCTCAGACCATGCCGGAAATCTATGACCGCCTCGACCCCAACGATCCGGCAAGTAAATGGGACTTCTCGCGGGTGAAACCGGATGTGGTTGTCATTAATCTTTTTCAAAACGACTCATGGCTTACCAAAATGCCGGATCACGAATCATTTAAAATGCGTTTTGGACTCAAGCCGCCAGATGAATCGCAGATCGTTGATGCATATCGCGCTTTCGTCGCAAATATTCGAAAAGTTTATCCGGATGCCTACATCATATGCGCGTTGGGCAGCATGGACGCCGTGAAAAAAGATTCTCCATGGCCCGGCTACATTGTTACGGCCGTAAAACAACTTCAGGATGAAAAAATATTAACGCATTTCTTTCCATTCATGGGTAAGGGCGGTCATCCCCGGAAAAAAGACAATAAGGCCATGGCCCAAAGCCTGATCGATTTTATCGAAAAGAACGTGACATGGTGAAGGAACCGAAGCTTAAAGTAAAAAGCAGGACTGCGTTGTATTGAAAAAGTGGGCTTTACCGAAAATCAGATTCTCCAACGGCCTTTAAACCTTCAAAACTTGCAACAACTTTAAATTTTCAAAGTTTCAACTTTAAACACCCCTGCGCGAGCTTCAAACCTGATGAACCTCTCATGAACCTCTAGCTTCGACCTTCAAGCCTAGTACCCCCAGGCCGTCATCCGCTTCAGGTCTTCCCTGATACTTTCCATTGCAGTTTTTCCCTGGTAGGCCTCCTGCTCCACAATGTAGTGTTCTGTGCCCGCAGTTTTTCTGCATGCATCGATTACTTCTTTCACATTTACGATTCCCTCGCCAAGAATGGTGCTTTCATATTTTTCATTACCGCTGGTGGCCGGAATTTCATCCTTGACGTGCAGTGATTTAAATCTGCCGGGATATTGTTTTACCACTTCAATTGCTTTCGCGCCGCCATTGTAGAGGTTGCCGATGTCAAGCTGCTGGATAACAAGATCCGGATCGGTGTTTTTCAGAATAATATCATAAACGGTCACTCCATTGAGTTTTTGGCTGAATTCAAAATCGTGGTTGTGATACCCGAACCTCATTCCTGATTTTTTGCAGAGTTCGCCCGATTTGTTGAAAACTTCCATATACCTGACAAGATCATCGTACTTCTGGCGCAGGCTATCTTCAAGCCAGGGACTGATGACGTATTTCTGGCCAAGAACAGCTGCATCTTCCACAGTATATTTCCAATCGTCGGTGAAATCTTTTTTCACATCATCCCAGTGTTTTTTGGTCATTACTGTATGGCCGCTCGGCATGGACAGTCCCAGGTCAGCAAGAATCTTTTTGAATTCAGCCGCACTGTAACCATAGAATTTCCGATTCACGTAATTGGCGTGCTCGACGTGCTTGTACCCCATCGCCGACACCTGTTTAAGGCTGCTTAGCGGATCTTTCTTCATCTCGTCGCGGATCGAATAAAGCTGGACGCCGACGATAGCATCAGCTTTGCCGCGCGAAAATCCGGCGTGCGACAATAAGGATGTGCTTGCCAACGTTGCCGCTGTCTTCTTCAGAAAATCTCTTCTCGATTTTTGCATAGGTGTATTAGTTATGATGACGGAACTAAAAATTAGGATTCGCCGGAAATAAAACAAGCATTGAAGGATAAAACCCCGAAAGGGTTATATAAGCGGAAAGCCGGTAGCACCAAATGATTCATTGTTCTACCAAGACTGCTGACGCTCCCTATATAACACAGCAAACAGAGACTCATCGTTTTGACGCTGCCCGGGTGAGTTGTTTCAAAGCGGATTTGGGTGAATCGAAAACGACTTAAGTGCTTAAAAGGCATGGATTTTTTGACACAATTGTTAACCGAATTTAAATGGTATTCAATCTTAAAAACTCAATTTATGCCAAATAGAAAGAACCATGATAACAGTGGCGTTCCGGACAAAGACATGGAGCAGCAGAAACAGACAGGCCAACAGAGTTCGACAAGGCAGGGTCAGGATGTAGGACCACGTGAACAGCAGAGCGGCCAGATGCGACCGGATCAGAACCAGAAAGGGCGGAGCCAGCAACGGGACCGCATGCAGACCGGTAAAAGTCAGCAGCAACAGGACCTCGAACGACGTGGCGAAGATCCGGGGCAGAGTCCGCCGATCACTGAGGATGAAAGTGAAAACAGAAGCCAAACCGACCGTGAGAGAGAGACGGGGGAAAATCCGGCCAACCGAGGAAATCAGGGTGGAAATCGCCGATAAATCTTTTCAAGCAGAAAGGCTCCTCGCAGGGGCTTTTTTTTTGTCTAGCCATTCCGTTAGCTTTGAGTGTACATGTCGCAAACACCTACACCCTTGTAGATATTAATCCGCACGGAACCATGCGGGACTCTGCAATACGGATGGCACAAGTTTATTTATTAAGCTGTCGGAATAAGTTACATGTTATCGGATTCCATCATGGCAAAGAGAACTAAAGAAGGGTACGATATAAAAGATAAGGATGTTGCAGGAGAAGGGGATCAGCGACAGGAGAGGCAACATCCGGACTCAGTGGGAAAAGCCGGCCCGGCGGCAGTATCAGGAAGATATCAAGAATCTTCGGATCGCAGCCGGGAAGATGAAGATCTGGTAAACATAAGCAGTCAGACCGATTTATCTGATGAAGATATTGAGACGCTTCAACAGGAAGAGGTTTCGGGTTCTGCTGAAGAGACAATTGAGTCTGCGAACTACAGTGATACCGATGAAGACGAAAATGAGGGGTTAGGTGACGGAAACCTCGGACGAAGCGTCCGTGGCAGAAGGGAAGGATAGTCTTGTCAGTGTATCACATTCCAATAGGCAGCCTTTTTGGTTGCCTATTTTTTTTTCATCCTGCCTGCACTCAGGTATTGTTCAAGTCTTTTCTCCTGTTTGGCGGAAACGGCTTTTTTAAGTTTCCGCGTTTGTTTCACATTGTTTCACTCTTTCTCGCGGTAATCCGGCAGATAGCAATATGAGTTCAGTTTGACATTCTTCTTGTTGTTCGCCTTTTCAGAGTGTTCCAGTAAATAGCTGGTCAGCGCAGCCATGTAAAAACCCGGTATGCCCTCATTATTTTCATCAACGATGTCAGGGTTTCGTCAAGTTCAAGTTTGTGTCAGCCGTTCCAATCATCCATAAGACGACGGATCTGGCAGCGATTTTTTCGTTTTGCCAGTTTCGTTTCCAGCACAAATCGCGCACACTTAGGAATTTCTCCTTCGTAGCGGTTGTAATCGGTCTTTGCTTTAAATTCAAACGTGGCAAGTTTCTGAAAATCCTGCGCATGAAGGATAGAACCGATCATCGCCATGGTCTTGTTTTCATAGAACGTTGAAGCAGGTGAAACCTGTAATTGATGGAGAAATGGATCCTTCGCAAATGTGTTCGTTTCACATCACACCTTGCAAACGGCGGAATTTCCATAAATTGTGTAACCATCCTATGATTTGACGGTAATGACTTCTAACCAACTTTTAAAGATATGATCCGCAGCCTGTTCCTGACTGCCTTCCGCAGCCTTAAAAAGAATAAATTTTTTTCGTTTCTCAATATCATTGGCCTCGGAATCGGCATGACGGTTTTTTTGCTGATCGCGTTGTACACAACTTTTGAACGCAGCTACGAAAATTTTATTCCTGATGCAGAGAACATTTACAGAGTAGGTCTCACAAGCTATGTGAATAATGAAATCGTAATATCGAGCGCGGAGAATTACCCCGGAGCAGGTCCAGCGCTGAAGAAGGAACTTCCAGAAGTTACTGGCTTTGCACGGATGTATAATATGGGTTATAAAAATAATGTCATCATCACTCACGAAGATGCCAAACCACAACCGATCGCATTCAAACATCGCAGGTTCCTGTATGCGGATTCCGCCTTCTTGCCGTTGATGGGGTATCCGATGATCGCCGGCGATCCGGTGACTGCGCTCGCCGAACCCTTCAACGCAGTGATCTCTGAGTCCTATGCCAGGCGTTATTTTGGCGCTGAAGATCCGATCGGCAAAAACCTCCGCCTTCAGGATGACGACTATAATAACGAATTGGTTAAAATAACAGGTGTTTTCAAAGATCTCCCGATGAACACCCATTTAAAATTCGATATCCTGTTCTCGTATAAGACATTGTTCGGCAGATTTGACCGCGCCCGGGAAAGATATGACCAAAGCTGGCAGCGAAAAGATATGTATACGTTCATTAAGGTTCGAGTGGGTACTGACCCCGTTGTACTTGAATCGAAGTTCGACGCCATTGTAAAACAATACAGCCCGGGACTTGCGGAAAGAAATCAGCGCGACATACTTTTTCTTCAACCCCTCCGGGATATTCATCTGCGGTCTAACCTTGCAGAGGAACCGGAACAGAATGGCGACTTCAAAATTGTGCAGATCCTTACACTCATCGGGATCTTTGTGATCGTCATTGCATGGATAAACTATGTCAATTTATCTACAGCCAAAGCGCTGGAACGGGCAAAGGAAGTCGGTGTGAGAAAAGTGATGGGGGCGATGCAGGCACAACTCGTCAGGCAGTTTTTGACGGAATCTGCCATCGTAAACTTCCTTTCTATCATAACAGCGGTCGGATTGACCGCCGTTTCGCTACCCTGGTTTAATTCACTGGCTGGTCTCAACCTTTCAATCACAGACCTCGCAGCGCCGTGGTTCCTCATGCTGGTCCTGGTACTCTGGATCGTTGGGAGTGTCCTTTCCGGAATCTATCCGGCGGTTGTTCTTTCGTCATTCAAACCCGTTACAGTGCTCAAAGGAAAATTGAAAAATAGCATTACGGGCGTGTTACTCAGAAAGTCACTGGTCGTGATGCAATTCGCATCTTCGGTTGCACTTATAGCCGGAACTTTTATCGTTTACCGCCAGCTTGAATTCATGATGAATCAGGACCTCGGCATGGAAATCAATCAGGTTCTTGTCGTCGAACGCCCCGGCATTTCTTCTCGTGAACGCGATGCGTTTAATTCGGCTGTCGACGTTTTTCGCAACGAGATAAAGAAAGAAGAATCTGTAGCTTCAATGGCCACTTCTCTTACTATCCCGGGGAAACAACGCGAATATAAAGCCCTGGTGAAAAAATACGGTGCTTCCGACGATCAGAGCGTCACCGTACGGGTCAACAGCATGGACTATGACTTTCTCGACGTCTTCAGGATGAAGCTGGTGGCGGGCAGAGCATTTTCCGATGATTATCCCAAAGACCAGGATACCTCGGTGATTATTACTGAAAGTGCTGCCCGGCTGATGGGTTTTGAAAAACCAGAAGACGTCATCGGCCAGACCCTTACGATTCCGCAATTCGGATGGTCCCCGATTGTTGTTGGCGTAGTAAATGACTATCACCAGGTTTCCCTCAAAAAAGCGAAAGATCCCACGCTTTTCTTTTGTACACGGTATGGCGGGGAATTCTACTCATTTCGAATCAAAAGCACGGATCTTTCCGGCACCGTCGCGCACGTAAAAAAATCGTGGGAGACCGCTTTTCCCGGAAATCCTTTCGATTACTTTTTTCTCGATGATTACTTCAACAACCAGTACGCGAATGAAAGGAAATTTGGAACACTGGTGACAACCCTTTCTGTCGTGGCAATCATTGTCGGTTGTCTCGGACTTTTTGGTTTGGCTGCGTATTCAGTCGTCCAGCGCACAAAAGAGATCGGCATCCGCAAAGCGCTGGGATCTTCTTCACCCGGAATTTTTATCCTGTTGTCTACCGAGTACGTCAAGCTGGTGGCTATTTCTGTACTGCTGGCAACACCGTTGGTCTGGTACTTCATGAAGAGATGGATTGAAACCTTTCCTTATCGCACAAACATATCGGTTGAGATTTTTTTCGCTTCGGCTGTCATTGTTTTGCTGGTTTCTTTATTGACGGTTAGCCTGCAAACCCTGAAGGCCGCCCGCATAAATCCGGTTGAATCCCTTCGGTATGAATAGATAAGTGGCGAAAAAGTGTGCGCCGAGTTTGTACTTTTGCGCATGTCTTTTCCTGTTCTCGAAATTGTTGATGAATTACGTGTCAAACTTGTAACCAATAAGATCGTAATCGTTCAGGCACCACCCGGTGCTGGAAAATCCACAGTGCTTCCCCTGGAGCTGTTGCATGAGCCCTGGCACAAGGGAAGAAAGATCATCATGCTCGAACCTCGCCGGCTCGCAGCGCGGTCTGTTGCCATGCGCATGGCAGCGGTCCTCGAAACCGAAATAGGCCAAACCATAGGCTACCGAGTCCGTTTTGATTCGCGAACGGGACCAGACACGAGAATTGAAGTTGTCACGGAGGGCATTCTCACAAGAATGCTTCAGCTCGATAACGCGCTTGCCGATACAAGTCTGGTTATATTTGACGAGTTCCATGAACGCAGCCTGCAGGCAGATCTGGCGCTGGCCTTGTGTTTGCAGGTTCAGCAGGTGCTCCGGCCAGACCTTCGCATCCTGTTGATGTCCGCCACACTTGACACCGCCGCGTTATCGGAACAGTTGCAAGGCGCCCCCGTAATTTCAAGCCTCGGGAAACAATACCCTGTTGAAATAAGATATTATTCACCTGATAATAACCTCTCAATTGTACAACACACAACGAGGGGTATCCGAAAAGCTTTGTCGGAAACACGCGGCGACATATTGGTTTTTCTTCCCGGCGCTGGCGAGATCCATCGCGTCGCAGAAATACTGGACGAAGAAGCGCGGGATGCAGTAGTCTTTCCGTTATACGGAGACCTTCCCTACAAAAAACAACAGGACGCTATTCTGCCACACCCACAGGGTCGCAGGAAGATCATCCTTGCGACATCCATCGCTGAAACCTCATTGACGATCGAGGGAGTATCTACGGTGGTTGACAGCGGACACACGCGCGTTCCAAGATTTAACCCGCGAAGCGGATTTACCCGGCTTGAGACCGTTCGCGTGACGAAAGATTCCGCCGACCAGCGTGCCGGCAGGGCAGGTCGACTCGGCCCTGGAGTCTGTTACCGTCTCTGGAGCGAAGCTGTGCAATCCAGTCTCGTTCAACGTCGCACGCCCGAGATACTGGAAGCAGACCTGGCGCCTATGGTGCTGGAATTAATGGGCTGGGGTGTAAGGGACACCGGCGAACTCACATGGATAACCCCGCCGACTGCAGGTGCCGTCAATCAGGCGGTCGATGTCCTCACACAATTAAAAGCCGTTGAAAATGGAAAGATCACCGCTGTGGGTAAGGCGATGCTCCGCTTACCCATACACCCGCGACTTGCGCACATGATGACAGAAGCCGCGTCGGTAAAAGGACCGCTGTATCTCGGCGCGGCAACCGACATCGCTGCTGTTCTCGAGGAACGCGATCCCCTGCCCCGCGAAGCTGGCGCCGATCTGTCCGAACGGATCGACATCATTCGGCGCTGGCGGAGTGGCAACCGCGTGAATGCGGATTCCATCGTGCTCGAACGAATCGAGAAATTGGCATCGTCATGGCGAAAGCTCATGAAAATTCCGGTGGACAATTCCGCAGTCCATGAAAATATTGTTGGGAGCCTGCTGATGGCCGCATACCCTGAACGTATTGCCAGGCTTGTCGACAAACAGAGCGGACGATATAAGCTGGCAAATGGCCGGACCGCAAAACTGCCAGAGCATGATCGCCTTGCAAGCGAGCCATGGATTGCCGTGGCCGATCTGGACGCCGGTGCGGGAGAAGGAAAGATCTTTATGGCAGCACCATTGTCTGTAGATGATATCTTACCGGCAACTGCCGAGCGTGAAGTTGTAAAATGGGATGAGGAGCGGTCAATGATCACAGGCTCAAAAGAAAAATTTATCGGGAGCCTCGTCGTGTCTTCGAAACGTCTCGAGACGATACCGGATGCGCGTCGTATTGCCGAATTGTGTTGCGTCGTTAAGGATAAGGGATTACAGATATTGAATTGGAATGAGGAGACCCAACAATGGCAATCGCGTATCTTAAGTTTGAAAAAGTGGCGCGCAAATGAGTCGTGGCCCGATGTAAGCGATTCAAATCTCATTGAAACCGTGAACCAATGGCTTGCACCTTTTTTAAACGATGTTTATAAACTTTCGGATTTTGCCAGGCTTGACCTTCCCGTGATCCTTTCCTCCCTGCTTCCGTGGGATCTGCAATCGAAAGTCGATGTGCTTGCACCTTCGCGCATGCATGTGCCCAGCGGATCCATGATCCGTATCAATTATTTTGCCGACGGAAGCGCTCCCACGATGGAAGTAAGGTTACAGGAAGTTTTCGGATTGCTGGAGACTCCTGCCGTAAACGAAGGGCGCACGAAGCTCATTCTGCATTTACTGTCCCCCGGATACAAACCGGTTCAGGTGACGCAGGATTTGCGCAGCTTCTGGACCAATACATACGGAGAAGTGCGCAAGGAACTCAAAGGCCGTTACCCCAGACATTCCTGGCCCGACGATCCATGGACAGCGGAGGCCGTTCGTGGTGTAAAACGAAACCGGTCGCAGAATCTTTGACTAGTGACCACCCAGCTTCGTGAGATAGTCATCAATATACCCCTGCATCTGTTTGCGTTTATATTGCATGACGAACCGGGGGTGCGCAAGGGGCACAATTTCTTCAAAGAACTCCTCCGCCTCATTGAGTTTTGTTAAATGCTTCAGGTTTTCGCCTTCACCGAGGCAAAATGCCTTTTTCCGGTTAACACCGAATCCGATCTGTGTGTGGATAGAGTCCGTAATGAAACTTTGCAGGCTTTTCAATAATTGAGGCGAATCGTAATAATTCAGGTTCTTTCCATTCTGGATGAATCCCAGCGGGGAAACGGAATTAAAATAAAACATTGAAAAAAACTTTTCGGCACCTCCGAATGCTGCGATCATCGCATGGATGAAATCCGCCGACAGCTCAGCTTTTTTTGGCAGGTCATTCTCAATTCCGCAAACACGTTCGAGTTTGATCGGATCCGTAAAAGGAATACCCGTCAACCCCGCGCCAAATCGACCGGGGTTTATACCAAGGATCATCGTGCGTTCCAGATCGTCGTCATAATATTTTTTATAAAATTTAGCGGTCAGGTAAAAGGCGCGATCGTCCTGATACGGATTGAGCACCTGAATACCTTTCGGCAATCGTGCGTTGATGTGGAGTGACCGGTAAAATACTAAAACCTTGTCTGCAAATGACATACTCATCGCGAAGGGTTAAGAACTTTTTTCATTTGCTCATTGAATGATCTCGAAAGCGCTTTTGTAAAACCCTTCTTTTTGAACAAAGTCCAGCAATTGATTGTAAAATGGATGGGCGGCAAGGGTCGCACTGTCCCCGACCATGATCAGTTTTTTGCGCGCTCGGGTGATGGCCACGTTCGTCCTGCGGATATCCGCCAGAAACCCCACTTCACTCCGTTCATTGCTGCGCACAAAACTGATCGCGATGACATCCCGCTCCTGGCCTTGAAAAGCATCGACGGTATCGATCGTTACAAGGCGATTCAGCGGCTCAAGCACGGCCGATGCCTCCGCGAGTTTATGCAAATGGTCAACCTGCGCGCTATATGGGGTGATGATACCGAGCGAGATCTTATCCTCCAGCCACAGATTCAGCCCGATGTTTTCTACGAGGTTTTCTATAAGCTGAATGAGCAGTCTGGCTTCTTCATCGTTCGCGCGGCTGAGTGTTTCGGGGTCCATCGCTTCCATGTAACCGCAGCCTGCGGTATCGATGAATTCAACCGGTTGCTGGTCCGGACGCAATAATGTGCTTTTCACGGATGGATGCGCGACGAGTTTATCTTTATAAAAATACGCCGACGAAAATTTCATGATGCATTCGTGCATCCGGTATTGGACCTGAAGCATCGATGAAGTGTGTGGTTGATTTTGAATTCCCTTTTCAAAAAGCGTTTCAGCAAGACCATGGCGCGCAGCATCGATCGATTTGATGGTCGGCGGTAACTGTTGATGGTCGCCTGCAAAAACGACCCGGTGAGCCCGCAGCAGCGGGATCCAGCAACCAGGCTCCAACGCCTGCGCGGCTTCGTCGATAAAAACGGTTTTGTATCTTTTTCCGCGCAGCGTTGGATGTGAACATCCAACGAGCGTGCAGCAAATAGCCTGGGCGTTTTGAAGCAGGTCGTTAACGATATAGAATTCCAGCATGTCAGCGTCACTTTTCAGGAGTTTCACCTCCTGTTTTAGCAACCGGCGCTGTTCACGTTCATGGTAACCGAAATGCTTTTTGAATTTCGATGACTCCACCCGGGCCTGTTCCATGCGTTTTCTTAACGCCTTCAGCTCGCCGTAATGCGGATGTGCTGCAATCCGGGCGTCCAGTGTTTTGCTCAGCGACTGCTCGGTAACGCGCGCCGGGTGCCCGATCCTGATGACGTTCAAACCCTGTTCACTGAGTTTATCGACGAGAAGATCCACCGCAGCATTGCTCGGGGCCGTGACGAGCACCTGTCCCTCCTGTTTTACCGTGTAATGAATTGCCTGCACCAGTGTCGTGGTCTTGCCAGTCCCTGGTGGTCCGTGAATAAAAGCCACGTCGTCAGAACCTGAGATGATCTCGAGGGCGCGTCGCTGACTTTCATTCAAAATATTCAGTTCGTCGTACTTCACGTCACCCGGTGTTGTTTTGGCTCTTTGCGTGCCAAGCAGGATTTCCTTCAATTCGGCAACCCGATTATCCTCCGCTTTGATTACTTCCTTCAGTGTATATTCCATTTCACGGTAGGTCATCTCATCGAACATCACATCCACTCCGAGGAGCCCATCTTCAAACCATTCCGGAAGGTCGTCAGCGTTGATGGTGATCACCATGGTATTGCTGCGGACGTAATTGACTACTCCATTAATATGATGTTTCTCGCGGCCGCCGGAAGCATTGGAAAAGATGCTTACAGCTTTTCCGCTTTGAAAGGCATGCGGCTGATCCAGGTGATTCGTTCTATCGACTTCGATGATCGGTCTTTCACCAGTGCCAATGTAGTCTCGCTTGAGTATTACAGGATACCAGGTTGTCCCCTTCTTGGACCGTTCGCTGATTGACTGAAGGAGAACCTTTTGGCGGTATTGCTCCAGGTCGGCCTGCCGCTCCAGTTTAATAAGCTCAAGCGTCCGGTGAAGTTTCTCGTTAACTGTCATGAAAAATCATTATCTGGAAAGCGGGATAAATTCTATACCGCCAGGAATTATTCGAGCAGCGATTTAAGTTTCTTGATCGCGTTCTGATTCTTTTCGGATGAAATGTTATTGATGATGCTGTACTTTTCCCGGGTGGTCAGTCGCCAGCTGAGCGAGGCACGCGCATTATGCTGCCGGAGGCTGTCCAGGTTCTGAAGTATGGGAACATAGTCCTCTGCCTCGTATTCCAGGTCGACCCGGTGAATTTCATTGTTAAACCAGGACGGGGAATAACCAATCAGCATATCACTTGTGATGTCCTGAAAATGTTCAAAATTATTATAGACGCTGCTAATGGGTTGGGTGAAGGCATCGACGATGGATTGTCCTTCGCGTTTCGGGATCTGTGCAAGCTTCGGAGAATCCCTGATCGATATGAAGATGACCCCGGAGGTGTTTGCAGATATCCAGTCCTTGTATGCATATAAAAACCGCGTTGCGTCGTTGAGTCCGAAGTTATCTGAGATGCCGGCATCCATAATGTAGATCGGCGGATCCGTCGGTAAAGTGGTGTTGGGTGTGATATAAGGGAAAGTCGCCGACATCCGAAGGGCGGACAAGAACCGGAGTTTTTCCGCTCCCTGTGCTTCAAACATGCGATGAAAGTCGGCGCCGCTGAATTTCTGGGACTGATAATCCGGAAAGCTGATAAGCTCGTAGTTCATGAATGAAACAGGTCTCGAAGCGATATACAGTTTGCGTCCGTCATTCACGATCGTCGGTGTGAAGATCATCATCGGGATGATCGCCTTGCGCTCAAAAGTATCGTAAGCAGTGATCGGTTTGTCCATGTAGCCGTCACTGATGTGATTTAATTGCTCTTCGAATGTATAGGCCCGGTCCTTTTGATAAAAATTGCCGGCGTAGCTGAACTTTGTAAATCCCACGAACAGATCGTTTGCCAGCAGACTGAAGATCATCGGGTTTAAATTGTCGTAGGAAATTCTCTCCCGGTGTTGTCTGTCAAATGCGCGTATGCCACTGCCCGTCTTTTCACGAAGTTTCAGCTCACGATAAAAGCTCGCGCCGATCAGCCCCCCCGAGGCCCCCGTTATCAGGATGGAGTTGTCAAATAGTTTACCGTTTGTCAGGCTATCCGCTGTCTGGAGTGCAGAGAATGTCCACAGCGCGGCACGCTTGCCCCCGCCACTGACACAGAGAAAAACCATTCTCGGTTTTTTGTCCGCTGGAAATTTCGCCTTCCAGTTCTCCAGCATGACGAAAGTCTCGCGATGATCTTTTTTTATGTTCGCTGTGTCGTTAAGCTCTTGCAGCGACTTTACCGAATACGTTGCGGGCGCGGCGACGTAGTCCAGACCAAACGCTTCGTAACGTTTTATAAAGAAGTCTTCTCCCACAAGGTAGTTGAATACCAGGAACAGGATGAATGCCGACGTAGCCGACCAGTTTCCGAACCAGTAGGAGAATGCCCCTGCCATCATGACAAATATCGTCAGCAGGATCATGAAGCTTGAGGCAGCGGGAAGCTGAAAAACCGGATAATCCTTGAAGACACCGAGAATCAGTACAAGGACAAAAATCAGCAATTCGATGATGACAAGGTTGAAATGGTTTTGGTCAAATACCTGCAGGATCGTGGCGCGGTCATAGAAACGGTTCTTCTCTACCTTTTTAAAACGAAAGTCGTAATCGAGGTAATTGTCTACGCGGATTTGTTTTTTGCGTGCAATGTCAAGTTTTTTCATCGCGCTGGCGCGGGTCACCTTGACGTTATGTTTGATCTTTTCATCGATCTGGCAAACGACATATCTGAATATGTCCTTATTCGTAAATAAAAAGTAGAGGAAAAACAGAATGGTCATCGCTACATAACCGGTCAGCAAACCGGTGAGATTCCACATCAACGCGCGGTCTGTCGTATATTCGTTGTTGACCTGAAACCGGATGATCTGATAAATGTAAACGACGAGGAAAAGCAGTGGAACGACACTGTTGTTGACGGCGAATTTTGTAAAAGGCCGCGACAAAGTTCCGATAAAAGAGAATCGGTGTCCGTCATTGATGTAACACGTAATGTGAAATGCGGTTGTGAACCCCGCTGTGCAAAGACCAATAATAAAAAAACTGCGAAAGTTGACTTCATTCAGGTACTCCGGATCGAGAAACAGGTAAGGGACGCCAAGGTATTTTCCGAAACTCCCGGTGATCATCGTAAAAAGGATCATCCAGCAAAGCATCAGCACATGATTGCGCTTGAGGTTATTGAGAAGAAGCTGAACCGGAAATGAGTAAGCAATCTTGGAAAAAAGAATATTGAGCCTGCGCATACACAATGTTACAATAAGTTAGTTCTTTTTTCCTTGGAATAAGATGAACCGTGCAAAAGTTTTTAGCGGGCCTGCGGTTCAGGATACTATTAATTTGTGAAGATCATCAGCAATTTTACGATCATTGGACAGTCGCGGTACTTTATTTTGCCCGCCAAGTTTCCCGATGGATTTCATATAATCGATGAAGCCGTTTTTTGGAAGCGGGGTGATCACCAGCGTCCGCAGGATATTGCCGGTAATAAGATCGTCATAGTAAACATTCAACTTTCGCAGCTCCTCGTCCAGCATTTTCCCAAAGGCCTCGAGGTCACGCGGTTCTCTCGAAAATTCAATCAGCCATTCGTGGTGAGGCAGCCCCTGAGCCGGGGTTACCTGCGGGGCTACTGTAAACTCGACCAGCTCGGCCTCCGGAAACTTTTGTATTGCGTGCTTCATCGCATTCTCGACTTCTTCACCAATGACGTGCTCTCCGAAGGCAGAGATAAAGTGCTTGATCCTTCCGGTTACAACAATGCGATATGGATTACTGGAAACAAATTTGACCGTATCGCCGATGGAGTATCCCCACAGTCCCGCATTGCTGTTGATGATAAGCGCATAGTTCTTGCCCAGCTCGACCTCATCGATGCTCAATCTTCTTCGATTGTCCTGAAAATACTCCTCGACAGGGATAAACTCGAAAAAAATACCACTGTTCAGCAGCAGTAACAGACCTTCGGCATATTGCGAATCCTGGTAGGCAATAAAGCCTTCGGAAGCCGGATACGTTTCGATCGAGTCAACCTTCTGGCCAATGCTGTCGAATAACTTGGATCGGTATGGCTCGAAGTTCACTCCACCATAAACAAACAGGGAGAAGTTGGGAAATACTTCCTTGATCTGTTTGCCGGTGCGGGCCTGTATCCTGTCAAAATACATTTGGACCCACGGAGGAATTCCCGAAATGAGCGTCATGTCCGTGTTCAGGGTTTCGTCAATGATCCGCTCCAGCTTTTCCTCCCAGTCTTCGATACAATTCGTTTCGTAACTGGGCTTTTGATTCGACCTCAACACCGCCGGGATCAAATGGTTGCTGATTCCCGACAGCCTCCCCGTTTTGATTCCGGCAACCTCCTCGAGTTCCGGACTGCCGGACAGAAAAATGAGGCCCCCGTCCAGGAATGCTGAACGGCCGGTTTCGTGTACGTAGCTCAATGTTGCATCCCGCGCGCTGCCAAAGTGGTAAGACACGGAATCTTTGGTTATCGGAATGTACTTCACGCCGGAAGTCGTACCGGAGGTCTTGGCAAAGTATGCCGGCTTGCCCGGCCAGAGGATATCCGGCTTGCCTGCGAGGATCTGCTCGATGTAAGGCCTGATCTGCTCGTAATCACGAACAGGGACATTGTTTTTAAAATCTTCGTAATGGTGAATGTCCGTAAACCCGTGATCCTTGCCGAACAACGTGGCTTTTCCTCTGGCTACCAGATTTTTGAATATTTTTTCCTGGTACACCCCCGGACGCGCCGACCACTTTCTCGTTTGTGAAGCGATATAGGCAGCAAATGGTTTGGCAAGGACTGAACGTATTCCCATAAATCGCAAGATAAATTGAAAATCAGCAATTTAATTGAAAGAAAATGGTGAATTTTTAATCCGTTCCCGTAAAACGCTGCAGTCTAATTCCCGTTTTATATTATTACATGAAAATCAGGTATCGCTAAAAACTATTTTTTTACCTGGATCATCTGCAACCGATAAGAACGAAGCTTATGAAGAATACTCTGAAAATTATTGTGATCGCGTTCACAGCGGGTTTGGCTGGGTCGTATACCGGTTACCGGTATGTTATCGAACCTTCCATCGCTGCAAAGTCTCAGGATTCATTCAACAATGTGAAATTTGACTCGCCCGCCGTCCACTACCCCGATAACAATTTCGTTTCACAATCGCCAGATGCCGATCCATCGATGGATTTTACGATCGCGGCAGGCAAATCCACACAAAGTGTGGTGTATATCAACAGTATCTCAGAAGGAGCTTCGCGATCCTATTGGGATTGGTTCTTTGGCGAAACAACCGGTCGTCAAACGCAAGTGAGCAGCGGTTCCGGGGTTATTTTTTCCTCGGATGGCTATATTATTACCAATAACCACGTCGTTGCATCCGCGGAGAAAATTGAGGTCAATTACAACAAACGTGTTTACCCCGCCGAGTTGATCGGGACGGACCCCGGGTCGGATCTTGCCGTGATCAGGATCAATGAAACGAATCTACCGGCAATTACATTGGGAAGTTCTAAAAAAGTACAGGTGGGCGAGTGGGCCGTCGCAGTAGGCAATCCCTTTTCCCTCGCGTCTACCGTCACAGCGGGTATTGTAAGCGCGAAAGGTCGGCGCATTGGTATTCTGGAAGATAAGTTTCCACTCGAATCATTCATCCAGACAGACGCTGCGATCAATCCTGGTAACTCCGGTGGCGCCCTGGTTAACAGAAATGGCGAGCTGATCGGCATCAACACGGCAATCCTGTCGAGAACAGGTTCATATACGGGTTATGCCTTTGCCGTTCCGGTAGACATTGCCAAAAAGGTGTTTGATGACATTGTAAAGTATGGTATTGTCCAGAAGGCATTTCTCGGTGCAAATGTGGTTGACTACAATTACGAAAGCGCCAAAAAATATGGGATGGATGTCGCAGTTAAGGCCTACAACGGAGTGTTGCTTGAGCGTTTGGAAAAAGAAGGCCCCGCCATAGAAGCGGGCCTTAAGCTCGGCGACGTGATCACCAGCGTGAATGGGATAACCACCAATTCCCAAAGTTCTTTTGAAGAAGAGATCAGTTACCACTATCCCGGGGACAAAATCAGTGTCACTTACGTACGTGAAGGAAAACAGGGCGCTGCCACCCTTACACTCGTGAACCGCAACGGAACGACTGAGATCATCAAGCGAAAGATCTTCAATGCTGCCCAACTTGGCGCTCAGCTGGAGGGAACCGAATACGGTGTGAAGGTTTTCAAAATGAAGGAAAACAGTGTTTTCAGGCAGATCGGTTTGCCGGAGAATTTCACGATCATCGGCATAAACCGCGTGCGGGTCCGCGATCCGGAAGATGTGTTGGAATTTTTTCAGAAGTTTAAAGGCCGTGGATCGATCATTGGCGTAAACAGTAGCGGACAGCAGCTGGAAGTCCCTTTTATCATTCGGTAATCCTGGCGGTCGGTCTCGAGCCGTGAGAATGTGCCTGTATTGTAGCGGCAGCTAAGTACAACTTCAGGTTGTAACCTTTCAGGTGATGATCGAGGAGCAATTTCAGGGAGCGGCGTGGATCCTTGATTTGGTCGCAGCTTGTGGCTTCCAGCTAATTTGGGATAATTATGACACTCGAAGCTTCAGCTTTTTCCCCAACTCGTCAACGTTGGCTTTAAAGTTCGCATCGGTCTTCATCATGTCTTCTACGGATTCAAGTGCGTGGATCACGGTGGAGTGATCGCGACCGCCGAAATTTTCGCCGATCAGGGCGAGGGTGAGCTGCGTGTATCGTTTGCAGAAATACATGGCAACCTGCCTGGGAATAACAATTTCACGTTTCTTGACCTTGCCCTTGATTGCCTCAAGATCAACCTTGAAATATTCGGCGACGGTTTTCTGAATGAAATCCACACTCACGTCTGATTGGATCTCTTTAATGATATTTTTCAGCACTTCCTTGGCGAGTTCAAGATCAATGTCCTTTTTCAGCAACGTCGCGTGGAAGATGAGTGAATTGAGCACGCCTTCCATGTCACGAAGATTCGTATCAACACTGTAGGCAAGATATTCGGAAACTTCCGTAGGGATTTCAATTCCGTCAGCCTGCATCTTGCGGTTGATGATGGCCAGCTTGGTTTCAAAATCCGGTTCCTGAAGATCGGCAGTCAAACCCCATTTGAATCGCGACAGCAAACGCTCCTGGAACCCTTTCAGGTCACGGGGAGGACAATCGCTGGTCATAATGATCTGTTTGCCGGACTGATGAAGCTGGTTGAAAATGTGGAAGAACATCTCCTGCGTTTTTTCACGACCTGCAAGGAATTGAACATCGTCGAGGATCAGCAGGTCAACCTGCAAATAAAAATTCTGGAAATCCTGTAGCCTGTGATTTTGTAATGCGTTGAGGAACTGACTGGTGAAGTCGTTTTGATCTACATACAACACAACCTTTTTTGGCATGTTGTTCTTGATCTCGTTGCCGATTGCCTGAACAAGGTGTGTTTTCCCAACACCAACACCACCGTACAACATCAGCGGATTGAAAGATGTAACACCTGGTTTTTTAGCCACTGCCAAACCTGCAGAGCGTGCGAGGCGATTACAATCTCCTTCGACGAAGTTGTCAAACGTATAAGTGTGATTTAACCGTGAATTGACGGTTTGTGGATTCAGCGCCTTGAAAGTGAAGGGCGAATACTCGTCTGAAGTGAACCCGGAATTATTGACAGCACTTCTTCTTGTCCCAATGCCGTTGGCCGGATAATTAACCGCAACAGCGGGAGTAAGATTATTTCCGCTGTCTACAACCACCGAATACTCAAGTCGGCCCGTTGCTCCCAAAACTGTATGAATCGCTTTTTTGAGAACGGGAACATAGTTGTCTTCAAGCCATTCATAGAAAAATTGCGAAGGTACCTGAATTGTCAGCACATCCCCATCGACGCGCAGGGGCACAATGGGTCTAAACCATGTATTGAAGTTTTCATCTTCGATATTTTGCCGTATCACTTCAAGACAATCGTTCCATACTGTTCCGCAGCTGACTTCCATGAACTGTAATTGTTAGGGGTTTTGAGTTTCCCGAATGACAAGGGGAGACAAAGATGTAAAAAAAGGGACCATGAAAACAAGCCTATCGCCACTTGATTTTTTAGAAAAAAATTTGCTTTCGAAATTTTTCCTCTGAAACACAGTGATTGAATAAATCTTGGCTAAAATTGAGTTGAAATCGCCATTCACCAATTCAACCATTTTAAATCAATTTGTGTTTGGACGTTTCAAATGTCTTTATTAACATATGAACACGTCGGTATTAACAAATGAGCGCCTTCGTTATGGGTGAACAAAGTATTCAGAATCTGCTGGAAGAATCTTTTTCAAAATCGAACAGGCAAGAATGGAAACGAGCTGCTACCACTGAACTCAATGGCAGTGAGCCGTTTACTCATTTGCGTTGGAAAGATGCCGACAATCTTGATTTTCTCCCTTATTATGATAAACAGGATGCCTCATCCCTTCAATATCTCAGACTTTTCGATTTTTTCCCTAAAAAAAATTCTTTCCTTGGCAACCGGTCGTGGTCGAATTTACCCCGCGAAATTGTCACTGAAGATTTGGCAGCCAATAGAAACGCTGTAGAACATCTCCACAATGGAGCCGACGGTGTGCTATTTACACTTTATGACAAATCTGCCGCGGTGAATGTTCTTCTCAAGGATATTCAGCCGCAATACTGCGTACTGTCGTTTGATGGAGACATTGGTGAGAATTTTCTTCGCGCCTTTGAAGCATACCTTGGAAACGCAAACAACACGCCTGTCATCAACGGTCAGATCTTTTGGGATCAATTGCCATCAGACACCGACAACTTCAAATTCCTGTTCAGGTATCCGGATTATAAACCGCTGGGTGTCACGATCGCGGCTTCGACCCCGGTGCAGGAGATTCATCATGCGCTTGTTGCAGGAGTACAGGCCGTGGAACGTTTCAGTCATGAAATGAAAACGAAGGAGATTATCGATCACATTTGTTTCTCTGTCCCCCTGCACACCAATGTGCTCCTCGATATTGCCAAACTCAAAGTCTTGCGCATGTTGTGGTTCCAGGTTGCATACGCTTTTGGTTACAGCACATTCTCACCTGAACAACTCCACATTCACGCGCGTTCCGAACAATGGACGGCGCAGCAATATGAACCACACGGCAATATGCTGAGAAGCACAACCGCAGCAATGGCCGCGATCATCGGCGGTTGTGATTCGCTGACAGTGAATCCGCAAGATCCGGGAAATCCGATGCAGAATCGCATTGCAAGAAATGTCTCCAACATTCTGAGAGAGGAATCCCATTTCGATAAAGTCGCTGATCCGCTGGCAGGCGCATATGTGGTCGATGTCATGGTCGATACAATTGCAAAACATGTATGGTCGTTGTTTCAATCAACAGTGCGCCGATGACAAGCCCTGATTTTTCTAAAATAAAATTCAATGAATACGCGCCTGCGAAAAACCAGCCGGATAATCTCGCGAATTGGTCAGGCGCAGAAAGAATTGCCATTCACCCATATTATACGCCCGCAGACGGCAACTTTTTTCATACGGAATTCACCGCCGGTATTCCACCATACCTGCGCGGTCCGTATGCAACGATGTTCACGGTCAAACCATGGACGATCAGGCAGTATGCGGGATTTTCTACTGCGACAGAATCGAACGCGTTTTATCGCAGAAACCTCGCGGCGGGCCAACGCGGACTATCGGTTGCATTTGATCTTGCAACTCATCGCGGCTACGACTCGGATCATCCGCGTGTCCAGGGAGATGTAGGAAAGGCGGGAGTGGCCATTGATTCAGTTGTCGATATGAAGATCCTCTTTGATCGCATCCCGCTCGATAAGATGTCTGTCTCCATGACAATGAACGGGGCAGTAATTCCCGTTATGGCATTTTTTATTGTCGCCGCCGAGGAACAGGGTGTAAAACCGGAACAACTCATGGGCACGATTCAAAATGATATCCTCAAAGAATTCATGGTGCGCAATACGTACATTTATCCCCCCGCCGCATCCATGCGCATTGTTGCCGATATCTTTGAATACGCATCACGCCGGATGCCAAAATTCAATAGCATCAGCATCAGCGGATACCACATGCATGAAGCCGGCGCACCGGCGCACATCGAATTGGCGTATACACTCGCAGACGGCCTTGAATACATTCGAACCGGTCTCAAAGCAGGGATTCCGATCGATGACTTCGCTCCCCGGCTTTCTTTTTTCTGGGGGATTGGAATGAACTTTTTTATGGAAGTAGCGAAAATGCGCGCTGCACGTGTGTTGTGGGCAAAAATCGTGAAGGACTTCAATCCGAAAAACGCAAAGTCAATGGCCCTCCGTACACATTGCCAAACTTCCGGCTGGAGTCTGACTGAACAGGATCCATACAACAACGTCACAAGGACCTGCGTGGAAGCGCTTGCTGCCATCGCAGGTGGAACGCAATCACTGCATACAAATTCACTCGATGAGGCGATCGCCTTGCCAACGGATTTTTCCGCGGCCATCGCGCGGAATACACAGCTGTTTATAGAAAAAGAAACAGGCGTAACTAAAATCGTTGATCCATTGGGTGGCTCTTATTACGTCGAGAGTCTCACCGCAGCGCTTGCAGAGAAAGCATGGACTCTCATTCAGGAAGTTGAACAGCTCGGAGGGATGACCAGGGCGATTGAAAGCGGAATACCAAAGATGCGCATTGAACAGGCCGCGGCAGAGAAACAAGCGCGAATCGATTCCGGCAAAGACGTGATCGTCGCGGTGAACAAATACCGCGTATCGGGGAAACCAGACTTCGAAATACTCCAGGTTGATAACGCCGCGGTCCGCAATGAACAGATATTGCGCCTCAGGGAACTGAAAGCGCAAAGGGATGAAAAGCTTGTCAACGATGCTTTGGGGGAGATCGAACTCATCGCCTCATCCGGCAAAGGCAATTTGCTCGAGGCAGCGATCAATGCCGCGCGTGCGCGTGCGACACTTGGGGAAATTTCCCAGGCAATGGAAAAAGTTTTCGGCAGATACAAGGCAACCATCAAGTCAATTTCGGGCGTATATTCAGCTGAAATGAAAACAGAAAATGTCTTCCAGGAAGTAAGGAAACTGTCTGATCACTTTGCGTCGATTGATGGCAGGAGGCCGCGAATCCTCATAGCGAAGATGGGACAGGATGGCCACGACCGCGGAGCAAAGGTGATCGCTACCAGTTTTGCAGACCTCGGTTTTGATGTGGACATCGGGCCATTGTTTCAAACCCCGGCGGAAGTGGCGATGCAGGCCGCTGAAAACGACGTCCATGTGATCGGCGCTTCGAGCCTCGCAGGCGGTCACAAAACACTCGTGCCTGAACTCGTCAAAGAATTGAAAAAGATCGGACGCGATGATATCATGATCGTGGCCGGTGGTGTGATCCCCCAGCAAGACTATGAATTTTTATATGAGCGCGGTGCCTCTTTTATTTTCGGTCCGGGGACAGTAATTACCGATGCCGCAAAAGAGATCCTTCAAAAATTGATCAACCGGTAAGGCACTGGAGCGGCTGATCATTTTTACACGTCACCGGCACGAACGAAATGAATTTGCGGGATGTAAGGAAAATAGAAGTATGCTTTAGCAATTGTTCGCAAGATACCCTATCATTGCGGCTTCAAGGTCAGGGATTTAGCTGTACGATATAAAATTTTGACACAAATAATGAATTGGTTTAGGCATAGCAGTTCGAATTCTTTTTTAGAGCTGCTCTTCAACGCCAGATCTTTCAAAAATACCCTGCCGCATCAAACAACCAGTCAATTGGCGTGAGAAAACGGATCGGAATATTTGGATCGACGGGTTCAATCGGGCAACAGGCGCTCGAGGTAATTGCTGCTCACCCCGATCACTTTGAAGTGGAAGTCCTTACCGCGCAAAATAATACTTCGCTGCTCATCGAGCAGGCAAAAAAATTCAACCCGAATGCCGTGGTCATTGCGAATGACGACCACTATCTGCTGGTGAAAGACGCATTAAAAAATCTGCCGGTTAAAGTTTATGCGGGAGAGAATGCGCTGGCTTCGGTGGCACAAATGGAAACAGTCGACCTGATTCTTGCAGCGCTGGTCGGTTATTCCGGACTCAAACCGACAATCAAAGCGATCGAGGCAGGAAAAAATATTGCGCTGGCAAATAAAGAAACACTTGTTGTAGCAGGTGAACTCGTCACAAAGCTTGCCCGCGAAAAAGGAACGAATATTTATCCGGTCGACTCAGAACACTCGGCCATTTTTCAGTGCGTGATCGGAGAATTCCACAACAGAATTGAGAAGATCATCCTTACGGCATCTGGGGGGCCATTCCGAGGTAAAAAGATCGCAGAACTTCAGTCCGTCACAAAACAGCAGGCGTTAAAGCATCCCAACTGGAACATGGGAGCCAAAGTAACCGTTGATTCGGCGACGCTGATGAACAAAGGCCTCGAGGTCATTGAAGCGAAATGGCTTTTTGGATTGGATGCCGGCCAGGTTGAAGTGGTTGTTCACCCGCAGTCAATCATACACTCGCTGGTTCAGTTCGAAGACGGTTCAATTAAAGCGCAACTCGGGCTGCCGGATATGCGTTTACCGATACAGTTTGCCCTTACTTACCCTGAGCGCCTGAAATCCGGTTTTCCCCGTTTCGATTTTACAAATTATCCTTCCCTGACTTTTGAAAGACCCGATATTGAAACTTTTCGTAATCTTGCGTTGGCATTTGAGGCCCTGAACCAGGGCGGAAATATGCCGTGTGTGCTAAATGCTGCAAATGAAGTGGCTGTGGCGGAATTTTTGAAGGATCGTGTCGGTTTTATGGAAATGTCGGAGATTGTGGAACGATGCCTGGCGAAAATCGCTTTTATCAAGAGCCCTTCTTATGAAGACTACGTCAATACGGATCTGGAAACCCGTGTAAAGGCGCTGGAACTAATAAAATAGATAAAAAATTAAAGATTTAACGTTTTAAGATGGATTGGATGATTTCGGTAGCTCAGCTCTTGCTGAGTCTTTCATTTTTGGTTGCCGTGCATGAATTTGGTCACCTGATAGCAGCCAAATATTTCGGAATGCGGGTTGAGCAATTCTCTATCGGGTTCCCGCCCAAGATCTGGTCATTTAAGAAAGGAGAAACGGAATACGCCCTTAGCGCAATTCCACTCGGCGGTTATGTTAAGATTTCGGGGATGATCGACGAGTCGCTCGACACTGAAACAATGAAATTGCCTCCACAGCCATGGGAATTCAGGTCCAAACCTGCATGGCAGCGACTGGTCGTGATGTTGGGCGGTATTATCGTCAATCTTATTGTCGGGATCATAATCTTTATCGGTATCATCTTCGTGTTTGGTGATACTTACCTGTTAAAAGACAAGATCAATCAAATGGGCGGCGTGGACGTGGGAGCAGTTGGACAAACAATTGGAATGAAGACCGGTGATAAAATAATTAAGATCAACGGGCAGGATTTTCAATACCTCGAGGAACTGATCGAGCCGCAAACCCTGCTCGGAAACGACCTCAAGATCACCGTCGACAGAAACGGCGAAATCCATACACTCGAGGTTCCCGGTAATTTTATTGAGAATTTCAATCAAAGAGAAAACTACGGTCAGTTCATCGCTGCGCGATATCCAAGCACGGTCGGCGAGGTGCTGAAAGGTTCGCTGGCTGAGGATATCGGGTTAAAAGAGGGTGACGTGGTACTGGAAGTAAACAATAGACCTGTTAAGTATGCCGATGAGGTTCGCGATATTGTGAAGAGCAGCCCCACCGATTCGGTTGCGCTGACTATTTCGCGCAATGGCGAAGTGTTCAGATACAAAGAGATTTTTAAAGAGGTTGAGGACGAGGAGGAAAAGCTCGTGCGATTAAAGCAACTTGGTATCATAACATGGAAGATTCCTGATGATTATTTCGCTGAAGCTGAAGTTACCATCAAATACGGGTTTATTGAATCCATTCCGCTGGGATTTAAGAAGGCTTTCAAAACATTGAAGACTCAGGTCACCGCATTTGGGCAGATCATATCCGGACGTTTATCTTTCAAAAAATCTCTTTCGGGCCCACTGGGTATCGCGGCCGCCTTCGGCAAAACCTGGGATTGGGAAAGATTCTGGACCCTGACAGGTGTGTTGTCGTTGGTTCTCGCATTCATGAACTTGCTGCCAATTCCTGCGCTCGACGGTGGACATGTGATGTTCCTTTCGTACGAAATGATCTCGAGAAGAAAACCGTCGGATAAATTCCTGGAGACCGCTCAAAAAATCGGTATGGTTTTCCTGCTTGCTCTAATGGTGTTTATCATCACGAACGACATCGTAAAACTGATCGACTGATACGCGGCTTCTTTTGTTGGCTTATACCGAAACGAAAAGCTGGGAGACCGGAACTTTAGGCGTTAAATCTTGGACTAGTTTTTACTAATCTCAAACTCCACCCGACGATTTAGTTTCCGTTCCTCTTCCGACACCTCCGTTACAATCGGTTTGGAACTCCCATAACCATGCGCTTCTATCCGCTCTGCGTCAATGCTGAATTGATAGATCAGGTAGGCCTTGATGGCGTCAGCCCTTGCCTGCGAAAGACGCAGATTCGAAACCTCCGAACCTTGCGAATCAGTGTGACCTGAAATGTAAAGGGTGAAATCGGGATGGTCGATCATGAAGTTTGCCAGCTTGTCGAGATCCTGATGCATGGCAGGCAATATATCGGCTTTTCCATTTTCAAACTCCAGTGATTCAAAAGCAATTTTGCTCTCAAGGGGCGCCGCTTCGCGATTGATCTCTATGTCGCCGTCCATGAAAAAGACTTCTTCAATCCTGAAATAATCGTCCCCCTGTATGATCAACAGGTAATTTCTTTTGTTGATGAGCTGAAAGTCGAAAGACCCGTCGGGCCGAAGATATTTCGGGGCCACTTCAATCCCCTGATCCAGATCGATAATTGAAACAATCCCCTTGAACGGACGCTTGGTTTCCGCGTTGATAAAAGTTCCTTTGAGGGTAGCCACCGCTTCTGGCTGCGCCTCCATTGGAACCGGGAATGAATGAAGGTCGAGATTATTCAGATCCTGTTCTTCGGATCTCGCGTAATACAATTCGCGTGATTCAGAATCGATGGTGAAATAGTATTCACTTCCGGGCCCATTTACAAGCGGGCCAATATTTTTAGGCTCTTCCCAAACACCGTCTTTCCGGTACGATTTGTAAATGTCAAAATCTCCGAAATTCAACGGTTGTCCATTTGAACTAAAATACAATACGTTGTATTTGTGGTGAAAGAAGGGACTTACTTCATTGCCGCGTGTATTGATGATCGGTCCGATATTAAGTGCCTTTCCCCAGTTGCCTTTTTTATCCTTTACGGCATAGTAAATATCGGCAAGTCCGAAGGAACCCAGCCTGTCAGAGGCGAAGAACAAAGTATCACCTGTATGCGAAAGGGACGGATGTGAATCCCACGAACTCGAGTTAATGTTTAATCCAAGATTTTTTACATTCCCCCAGGTGCTGTCCGGTTTGAGTTCAGCTGAGAAGATATCACAATTTCCATGGGAGTCAGGCGAATTGCACCGCGCGAAATAAAGTTGTTTGCCATTCTTGCTCAAACACGCGGAGCCTTCATTGTATGCCGTATTGATCGTTTTGAACTCCTGCGCCTGATTCCATTGACCATCCAGTTTCATGGTGAAAAAAAGATCCTCATCAAATTTGCGCTGCATGTTTTGCTGGTGCGCGTTGCGTTTTGATGTAAAGAGCAGCAGGTAGTCAAGGTTGCCGATGGTAGGAGCATAATCGGCTTTCGATGAATTCACCTCATCATCCATGCGGAGTAATACACCGTGCGGCGGTCTGAGGGTGTCGATCTCTTTCCTGACTTCAACCATCGCGTAGTATTCGTCCAGCGGAACAAAATAATCTTTCTGGTTGCGGGTCAACGTGTCGTATTCTCGCTTCACCTGCCTGACATCGACATTCTGACGATGATGCTTCAACACCAGCCTGTAAAGCAGGATCGCTTCTCCCGCTGCGCCATATTTTTCCGAAAGCCGTGCAAGTTGCCATATCATCCCTGTATTTGCCGCAAAATTCTGAACTGTGAAATGTTTAACATATTCGCGCATGGAATGATACAGGCGCTCTTCCTCGCCTTCAGCCTCAAGTTTCCTGAGTTGTTTCAGCTTCTGAGGATCAGAATAGACTTTTTGGGCATTGAGGTGAGGAAATACGAAAATGTCAGATTGGCTGTAATTCGTAACAGTGTCGTTTAACTGTACGATGCCGCTTTTTTTGTACTTACTCGCGGATTTTTGCGCGTTCAGCAAACTGTTGACAAGCAGAAAAAAAGCGGAAAGAAAGATAAAAAAATAGGTTTTCACACAACCTCGATTTGATAAACATTCTCACGAACCCACCTGCCCAGCGCAGGCCATATTAAAGTTGCCATAATTTTACTTCTTTTACAACTCCACTGGCACTACTATTGTCCAATAACCCCGAAATTACAAACTAGACGATTTTATTGTAAGTTGTGTCAAAGTGGCATTCCATCCCATGTTTAAAACCTTACCGATTCAGTTAGTGCAGGACGATTCAGACGATTTGATCCAAATGATCAATCCGGAACAGGATAGCGATCTTAAACCTGAAGATGTTCCGGCGGAATTATCCATTCTGCCTATTAAAAATACTGTGTTGTTCCCCGGTGTCGTGATTCCTATCACCGTTGGGCGCCAAAAATCCATCAGACTGGTAAAAAAAGCCTATCAGGGAAACCGAATCATCGGAGTTCTTGCGCAAAAGAACGCAAATGCGGAGGAACCTGGCACTGAAGACCTTTACCGTACGGGAACCGTCGCCAAGATCGTCAAGATGCTCGTGCTTCCTGATGGCAATACAACCATCATTATCCAGGGAAAGAACAGGTTTACCATCCGGCAGTTTGTGCAGGAGGATCCTTACCTCACGGCCAATATCGATTTGCTGAGCGAACCGATGCTGAACATCAACAGCAAAGAGGCGCGGGCGCTGGTTCAATCGCTGAAAGATGCGGCATCAAAGATCCTGAAACTGAACCCTGAAATTCCGCAGGAAGCGCACATTGCGCTCGACAATATTTCGAGCATGTCGTTTTTGACCCATTTCCTCTCGTCAAACCTCAACGTTGAAGTTTCTGACAAACAAAAGATACTTGAAACCCAGAACCTGATTGACCGGGGCACATTACTGCTTCAGTTTATGCTGCGCGATATTCAGATGCTGGAGATAAAACACGAGATACAGAAAAAAGTACACACCGACATCGACCAGCAGCAGCGCGACTACTTTCTGCGGCAGCAAATAAAAGTGCTGCAGGATGAATTGGGTTACGATGGCCCCGACAAAGAAGTGGAAAAACTTCGAAAACGGGCGGAGGCTAAAAAATGGCCAAAATCGGTTGCCGATCATTTCAGCAAAGAACTCGACAAGCTTACAAGGATCAATCCGATGGCGGCGGAATATCCGGTTGCCATGAACTATGTCGAGTTCATGCTCGATCTTCCCTGGGGTGAGTATACAAACGACGATTTTGACCTGAAACGCGCCCGCAAAATACTGGATCACGATCACTTTGGTCTTGAAAAAGTGAAGAACAGAATCCTGGAATACCTCGCAGTTCTGAAATTAAAACAGGATATGAAGGGACCGATTCTTTGTCTTTACGGTCCTCCGGGCGTTGGAAAAACCTCACTTGGAAAATCGATTGCCAAGGCCTTGCAGCGCAAGTATGTGCGTATGTCTCTTGGTGGCGTACACGATGAAGCTGAGATCCGTGGTCACCGGAAAACCTACGTAGGGGCGATGCCAGGAAAAATCCTTCAGAATATCAAAAAGTCGCAGTCGTCGAATCCTGTGTTTATACTTGACGAAATAGACAAAGTCAAAGCAGATTTTCGCGGCGACCCGTCTTCTGCGCTGCTGGAGGTTCTGGATCCGGAGCAAAACAACAGCTTCGGAGATAACTACCTGGAGGTGGAGTATGACCTTTCCAAGGTGCTGTTCATAGCTACCGCGAACTCACTGGATACGATCCACCCGGCTTTGCGCGACCGGATGGAAGTCATCGAGATCACCGGCTATACGCAGGAGGAAAAAATTGAGATTGCCGTAAAGCATCTGATCCCCAAGCAGCTGAAGGAGCACGGCCTGAAAGCAGCGCACGCTAAGCTGGCAAGACCGTCGATCGCCAAAATCATCAGCAGTTATACTCGGGAATCCGGGGTGAGAAACCTGGAACGGAAAATCGGCACGGCGATCCGCAATATTGCAAAATCAGTCGCGATGGAGGAGGAGTACGACAAAAACATATCGGAAGAAAGCGTTCGCAAAATACTCGGCCCGGAAATATTTGACGAGGAACTTTATCAGGGCAATGACATAGCCGGTGTTGTTACCGGCCTCGCATGGACACAGGTTGGAGGTGAAATACTTTTCGTGGAATCCAGCCTGAGCAAAGGCAAAGGAACGCTGACCATCTCAGGACAACTGGGCGACGTGATGAAAGAATCGGCGATGGCCGCGCTGTCGTATCTGAAATTCAATGCTGATTCGATCGGTGTTGACCACAGGATCTTTCAGCAATACGATCTGCATATCCACGTTCCTGCGGGAGCCGTGCCCAAAGACGGACCATCTGCAGGGATCACCATGTTTACGTCACTGGCTTCGATCTTCACACAGCGAAAAGTGAAGTCGAAACTCGCGATGACAGGGGAGATCACCTTGCGTGGAAAAGTACTGCCGGTCGGTGGCATCAAGGAAAAGATCCTTGCAGCTAAAAGGAGTGGTATCAAAGAAATCGTCCTCAGCTCCAAGAATCGCAGGGATATAGAGGAAATTGAAAAGCATTATCTGAAAGGCTTGATCTTTCACTATGTGGACACGGTTGACGAAGTGCTGAAAGTGGCTTTGCTGAAAGAAAAAGTAAATTCGCCGATGACATTTTCCCTGACGGATCCTCCGAAGCTTCAATCGTATCTGAGCAATTAATCCGGAGTCCCTTGAAAGACTTTCGCTTTCGTCGTTCAATAAAATGCATTGGGCTGCATGGTCTGCAATCCCTGACGTTTTTCATGACCGTTTATTTTATTCCGGCCCAGGCGCAGTTTCGATCGAGCCAGTCATTCCATTTTTTGAATGTACCGGTCTCATCCAGAATGGCCGCACTTGGTGGTGTCAATGTATCCCTGCACGACAAGGATGTCAATTTTTTCTATTCGAATCCTGCGCTGAATGGCGACACGCTGAACGGCGTCGCTTCTGCCAGTTACCAGTTTTACGTTGGGGATATCGGCCACGCTGCGGTAAGCTACGCCCATGATTTTGATAACATCGGGATGTTGACGATGGGGGTTCAGCACATGAGTTACGGAACGATCACCGGATACGACGCGACCGGACAGGAGACGGGAATATTTAAAGCGCAGGAAACATCGATGTTGGTGAGCAAATCGCATCAGACCAAAAACTACAGGTTTGGAGTCACGCTGAAAGGTGTTTTTTCAAATTATATGGGATATCGCGCCTCCGCCGTTGCAATCGACCTCGGAGGTACGTTCGTTCATCCCCGTCAACAATTCTCGGCCGGACTGGCAATCCGCAATTTTGGGTTCGTTATTTCCGATTTTTCTGAGACATCTGACAGCGCATTGCCCTTTGATGTCCAGGCTGGCGCCACATTTAAACCTCAGCACATGCCTTTACGTTTTTCTATTACCGCATTCCACCTCGCGGGCCAGAAAATAAAAGACGACGGGCTCGGCGGCGATCAGGACGACACAAACATGGTTCAAAATATTTTTAACCATCTGAATGTCGGCGCCGAAGTGTTGTTCCACCGGAACGTACAAGTGCTTCTTGGTTACAATTACTGGAGGCACCGCGAATTGCAACTTGAAAATGCAGGTGCGGGAGCAGGCCTTTCCCTCGGACTGGCCGCGAATATCAAAACATTTGACTTCGTTGTAAGCCGTGCAGGTTACGTGGCCGGAAATGCCGCTTATTCATTTACTTTGTCTACCAATATCAATAAATACTTAAAGAGGCGATAATATGATGGATCAAAAATATTTAACACCGAGGCAGATCGTCCAGGAATTGGATAAATATATCATTGGTCAGTACGAAGCGAAAAGAAATGTCGCTATCGCACTGAGAAACCGCTGGCGGCGCATGAGTGTACGTTCTGAAATCCAGGGTGAGATAGTTCCGAATAATATTCTGATGATCGGTGCGACCGGCGTCGGGAAAACTGAAATCGCAAGAAGGCTGGCAAAGATCGCCGACGCGCCTTTTGTAAAAGTGGAGGCGTCGAAATACACCGAAGTTGGATATGTCGGACGCGATGTGGAAAGTATGGTGCGCGACCTCGTCGAACAATCCGTGAATCTCGTCAAAGGGAAAAAGAAAGAAGAAGTAAAGGAAAAGGCAGCCATCATTGTGGAAGATATTATTCTCGATGCGTTGATTCCACCGCTAAAAGCCGCACCGAAAACCACCACCGGATTTTCGAATGCCGATTCTTCCGAAATTCCGGCCACGGACGAAGAGCTCAACGAAAGAACGCGCAACCTTTTCCGCGAAAAGATCCGCAGGGGCGAGCTCGAAGAACGCAAAATCGATATCCACATCAAAAGCAGCGGAGGCCCGAACATTGGAATGGTTGGCGCCGGCATGATGGACGAAATGTCGATGATGAACCTTCAGGAAATGCTCAACGGCATGCTGCCCAAGAAAAGTAAAAAAAGAAAAGTCACAGTAGCGGAAGCGCGACGGATCCTGCTCGAAGAAGAAGCAGCGAAGCTGATCGACATGGACGAAGTCAAGGAAGAGGCTATCAGACGGGCTGAGGAAGCCGGGATCATTTTTATTGATGAGATTGACAAGATAGCGACGGGTTATAAAAAAGGCGGGGGAGGTGGTCCGGATGTCAGCCGCGAAGGGGTGCAACGCGACCTGTTGCCGATCGTCGAAGGCAGTACGGTCAACACCAAGCATGGCGTAATCAAAACCGACCACGTTCTCTTCATAGCGGCAGGGGCGTTTCATACGTCCAAGCCTTCCGACCTCATCCCTGAACTGCAGGGACGCTTCCCGATCCGTGTCGAGCTCAGCAATCTGAATAAGGAGGATTTTATCAAGATCCTGAAAGAGCCGAAAAATGCCCTCACGAAACAGTATGTAGCGTTGTTTGAAGCCGAGGGTGTGGAGATCACGTTCACCGATGACGCGATCGAAGAACTCGCAGGCACGGCTTTTACGATCAATTCAGAGATTGAGAATATCGGGGCCCGTCGTCTCCAGACGGTGGTTGTCAAAGTATTGAATGAATTGCTGTTTGATGTGCCGGATAAGATAGCCGCAGGCACAAAGATCAGCATCGACGCAAAATTGGTAAAAGACAAACTCAGCGAGCTTGTAAAGAACAAGGATCTCAGTGAGTACATCCTGTAATGCGCTTTGCATTTGCGACATCTGTTTTCCTACTTGCTCATTCCGTTTTTGGGCAGAAGTCACCGGTTGATCGGCAGAACGACTATGATTCGGTGCGCAGTTATTACATTCAGCACTTCCCGGACTACTTTTTCCTTTATCCCGTTCTCAAGCAGAGAAGCCTGAATTTCGAGCTCGAAAAAGACGGTGACCGCGACAACCTGATCACTTTTAAGCCAAACAATTCTTACAGCTTCGGTTTGGGATTATACGTGTTCGAGCTGGGATTCGAACTGGCCTTTGCAATTCCACTCGATGACAAAAGCATCTCGCGTTTTGGCGACTCGGAAGCACGCGATATTCAGTTGAATATCCTCGGCAAGAAGTGGGGCCTCGACGCCTTTTATCAAAAATACACCGGCTTTTACGTCACGGACGCCAGTGTGGAGATACCGCCCGAAAGTCCATATCCTCAACGCAGAGATATCATCTCGCGCAATATCGGCCTCACCGGCAATTATGTCTTTAACAATCAGCGGTTCTCATTCCGGTCTGCCTATAATTTTTCGGAACGCCAGCTTTTCAGCAAAGGGTCTGCATTGCTTTCTTCTTCTTTGTCAACTTTTAAGCTTTCCGCCGATTCTGCCATCATCAACGACTCCCAGAAAGCATTGTTTGGACAAAATGCGGCTTTTACAAAATTGCGGTATACTACTCTCAGCATTGCCCCGGGTTATACCTACAGCATTGTGTTCAAAAGCTTTTTCCTGAATGGAACTTTGTCGGTGGGACCGGCGCATCATTGGATCTCGTACAGAAGGGAGGGAGAGAGCGATAGCTACGAAACTGCCATTAATTCCTTCGTTGCCGCGCGTATCAGTTTGGGATATAACGGTGAACGCCTTTTTGGTGGGATCAGCTTCCTGACCCAGGGCAGCAATGTGAAGTTTGAGGATGTCCGGTTCTCGAACAACAACGGATCATTCAAGATCCTGTTGGGTTATCGCTTTGGCGAATTCGGGTTTTTGAAAAAGCGGATTTGGGATCTCATCCCATTGAAGATCTAATCTTCGCGGCTTTTCGGATAATCGAAGAACAGAACTTTTCCGGATCCGAAAGTAATTTCATTCCACAGTTTAATCGGCAGTTCAAACGCGATAACTCCGGAGGTAGGGATGTTGTCTGTAACCCATTTCTTTTCTGATAGTGAATTTGCAAAATCGGTGAGCCCTGGATTATGACCGAATATCATGACGGTATTGTTCCGGTCGTTTAAATGCTTTAAAAGCGACAGCATCACGTCCTCATTTGCGTGATAAAGCTTTTTCTCCTCGACAATACGCGCCTCCGGATAATTGAGTGCCGTGGCAATTATTTTTGCAGTTGAAAATGCACGCCGGGCGGAACTGGAGATCATGACGTCTGGGTGAAGATCTTTCTCTTTCAATCGTTTTCCCATGCGGGGAGCATCGCGCTTGCCGCGCTCGTTCAGGGGCCGCTCAAAGTCAGACAGGGCGTCATCTTCCCAGCTGGACTTTGCGTGACGAACAATATATAGGGTCTTCATACAGTGTTTGGAAAGCTGGACAAGAATTAAACGAAATTAATATATCTTCGCAGTCATGCCAAAACGCAAAGCAACAAGAAGATACATTCGTTACACCCTGGTGTACTGGTTTGTCCGCTTTATGATCTGGTTGTCGAATGTGCTACCGCGGCAGGCCTGGCTTTCATTCTGTGGAGTGCTTGGTTTCCTCGCGTATTATTTTGCGGGTGAAACAAGAAGACTGACAAAGAAACACCTGGCAATCGCATTTCCTGAAAAATCAAAAGGCGAGATTACCGTCCTGGCGAAGAAGACATTCCGTATGCTTGGAAAAAATACCGGGGAAATCATTCGCACCTCGAAGATCCGCACCCTGGACGATCTCAATAAGATCCTTGTAACCCATGATTATGAGAATTTTGAGAAGGCGCATAGCAAGGGAAAAGGCGTGATATTCCTGACTTGTCATATGGGACCGTTTGATCTGCAGATAACAAACATGGCCCTTCGCGGGTTAAATCCAAATATCATCGGGACGCCATTGAAAGATGCAAGATTGAACGAATTGTTATGGCAATACCGCAATGCCCACGGGGCGATAGCCATTGAGCGTGGCAAGGAAACCTTTCGCTTGATCAAGATCCTTAAATCCGGTGGTTCAGTTGCGCTGCTCATCGATCAGGATACAAAAGTCAAAAGTGTTTTCGTGAATTTTTTCGGCAAAGCTGCTGCCACGCCCGTTGGCGCCGCAGTCCTTGCCATGAAGACCGGAGCCGCAATCGTGCCGACCTATGTTCATCTCGGCGACGATGGGATGCAGCACATGCATATTTTGCCTGAGATTCCCATGCGGCTGAGCGGCAACGAGGAGGAGGATATCATTTACAACACGCAGATCCTTTCCAACTTTATCGAGGATACGATCCGTAAACACCCCGACCAATGGGTGTGGATGCACGAACGCTGGAAAACCCAACCGGAAAATACCGTGGCATAACGGGGTCGATTTACTTTTTGAAAATAAAGTACACGGCCAGTATCAGAAAAATGAAACCGATGAGATGATTCATCCGAAATGTTTCATTTTTGAAAAACACCATTGAAAAAACAACAAAAACAGTCAGCGTGATCACTTCCTGGATCACCTTTAATTGAACCAGTGAAAATGGCCCGCCATATGCCTTGAAACCGATACGGTTGGCAGGAACCTGCAGAATGTATTCAAAAAGTGCGATACCCCAGCTGATCAGTATCACGGAAATAAGTGGAAGGTTTTCACTCCATTTCATTTCTTTGAACTTCAGATGGCCGTACCATGCAAATGTCATGAATGCGTTGGAGAGTATAAGCAATATGATCGTAATAGCTGCTTTCATGGATTTCTCTGTTGGTATGTTTTAATTTTATTCAGAATTGTTCGATTACATACATCGCGGGGCCTTTTTAGGGGCATGAAAATATAAAAAACCATACAAAACGGTATCTTGGTAATAATTGAAAGACTGGAAATCCGGTCGTGACCCCATATTCGTATTTAAGCATTATGAATACCGAAACCATAACAATGAATGTTAAACCGGAGGTAGCTGCCGGGAAAGCAAACTGGAATCAGATCTACAGCCTCATAGCTTTGAATGCCGCTATCGTCATTAGTTGGATCGCCTATCACAATTATCAGCCAAAGGTCCTTGAGATTTTTAGATTCCAGGATCTTTCTTTTTTCCTGATCGTCGCACAGTCCCTGATCCTCGTGTTTATTCCGCCGATCGCGGGTGTTGTGGGTGATCGGGTTATACGCTCGGGAGGCAACAGATTTGTTGTTTTTACTGTGGGAATCAGCGTAACCGCAATGGTATTTATGTGCGTGGCGTTTACGGTCGGGACGGCCTCCACCATCAACCTTACTGCCGCGCTGCCCTTCATGATCGTGATCTGGCTCATATCGATGAACATTTTTCACAGTCCTGCGAACTCGATGCTCGAAATGTTTGCTCCTGCGAAGTCCCTTCCATCCGCAATGGCCCTGATGGTAATGACCACGGAGCTGCTATATGCGTTGGAGCCGCTGATCGTCGATTTTGTCGATTACATCGGACCCGTTTCCACGTTTGCGCTGGGCGGAATATTACTGGTGATTACCGGATATTTTTTCAGGCGGACAACCCGCAACCTCACACTTACCAGGAGCTCGGAAGATGCCAGGAAGGGTGAAAGCAATTTCCTGTATGTCCTCATTGCCGGCATTGCCCTCGGGTTTGCCGTCGCATTGATAAAAAATTACATTCCGCAGAAGGTCGATGCTTCCGCTGCGTTTGAAGGAGTGGCTCACCTGAGCTTCAGTGGTCCCGTTGTGGTCTCGATGATGTTGGGGATCGCCGCCATCGTCGCATGGCCAATGTCAAAAGCGGTTGACAGGATCGGGACCCAAAAAGGTTTACTATATGGGCTTGCCGGAACCTTCGTTTGCCTGGGCGGGATCATGCTTGTTTCAAACTCGTTGCTGTTGATGGTCCTGGCGTTCTTTACCGCGCCTTTCTTCAGCCTTGCATCCGTATCGGCATTCCCTTTTGCGTTGAGCAAACTATCGGTAAAAAACGTCACGCTGGGAACCGGTATCTTCTTCGGAAGTATCGAGCTTGCTGACGGTGCGATGAACATCCTCGAAAAAATGTAAGTCATAAAAAAACCGAAAGGGTCTAAACTCCTTTCGGTCTTCCGGTGCCGTTCGCGGCCTTATCTGACCAGTTTTTTGTATTTTATCCGGTGGGGCTGGTCATCTCCTAATCGTTTTTTCTTGTTTTCTTCATATTCGCTGAAGGTGCCTTCAAACCAGAACACCTGTGAGTCGCCTTCAAAGGCGAGGATATGCGTACACACGCGGTCGAGAAACCAACGGTCGTGAGAGATGATGACTGCACAACCACCGAAATTTTCTAGCGCTTCCTCCAGCGCCCGGAGTGTGTTAACATCCAGGTCGTTGGTCGGTTCATCAAGTAGCAGGAGGTTTCCGCCCTGCTTCATGGCGATGGCCAGGTGAACCCTGTTGCGCATACCGCCGGACAATTCCTTGACCTTGCGCTGCTGATCGGTTCCATTGAAATTGAACTTGCCAACATAGGCGCGTGAATTCATTGGTTTGCCACCCAGCTCGATCAGTTCGTTACCGCCGGTGATCGCCTGCCAAACGCTGTCTTCGGGTTTCAGATCATCGTGTTCCTGGTCCACATAAGCTATTTTTACCGTTTCGCCAACCACGAATGTTCCGGCATCGGGTCTCTCTTTGCCAATGATCATTTTGAACAAGGTGGTTTTTCCGGCCCCATTCGGGCCAATGATGCCGACAATTCCGGCTGGTGGTAGCGAGAACGTCAGGTTTTCATAAAGGAGTTTGTCACCGTAAGCCTTGGCCACGCCGTTGGCTTCTATCACTTTATTACCAAGACGAGGTCCCGGGGGAATATACAATTCCAGTTTCTCTTCTTTTTCGCGCGACTCCTGGCTTAGCAGCTTTTCGTAAGCGCTCAAGCGCGCTTTGCCTTTTGCCTGTCTGCCTTTTGGATTCATCCTCACCCATTCAAGCTCACGTTCCAGCGCTTTTTGCCGTTTGGATTCTGATTTCTCTTCCTGTGCCAGACGTTTTTGTTTCTGTTCAAGCCATGACGAATAATTTCCCTTCCACGGGATGCCTTCGCCGCGATCCAGTTCAAGGATCCACCCGGCAACGTTGTCGAGGAAATATCGGTCGTGCGTGACGGCAATGACAGTACCCTTATATTGCTTCAGATGCTGCTCCAGCCAGTGCACCGACTCTGCATCAAGGTGATTGGTCGGTTCATCCAGCAGCAACACATCCGGCTCCTGGAGAAGCAATCTGCATAATGCTACCCGGCGTTTCTCCCCCCCGGAAAGGAATTCTACTTTAGCATCAGGGGGTGGACATCTCAAGGCGTCCATTGCCCGTTCAAGTTTGTGGTCGAGTTCCCATGCATTCACCGCATCCAGCTTTTCCTGGATTTGACCCTGTTTCTGGATCAGCTTATCCATGGCATCCGGGTTTTCAAGGATCTCAGGGTCGGCAAATTTTTCGTTGATTGCCTCAAACTCTTTCAGCAGTCCTGAAATCTCCTGAACGCCTTCTTCGACAATCTCCTTAACCGTCTTATTCTTATCCAGCTTCGGCTCCTGTTCCAGCAATCCAACACTGAAAGTGAGATCAGAGACCACTTCTCCCTGAAATTCCTTGTCAATACCAGCTATAATCCTCAGCAGCGACGACTTTCCCGAGCCATTTAATCCCAATACACCGATTTTTGCCCCATAAAAGAATGAGAGGTATATGTTTTTTAGAACCTGTTTACTAGGTGGGTAGATTTTATTCACTCCCGCCATCGAGAATATTATTTTTTCATCTGCCATAATGCAATCGTTTATTACATGCCTGCAGGTTCTGATTCCACGCTTCTGAAAGACAATATTTTGAACGCGGAATGTTAATAATTAAACCACAGAACCTGAATTCGAGGCGCAAATATGGTAAATAAGTTCATTGTTCGCCGGCGAGGTGGTTACATTTTTGGTTGGAAAGACATGTAAAAAATGAATTTTTATTCGGTTTTCTACTGTTTCGAAATAAAAAAAACGTGTTGTTTGTTTTGTTCAATTAAATTTTATTTTTGCGAAAAATTAAGGGAGGATAAATAACTATGTATTGGACACTGGAACTTGCCTCTTATCTTGAAGATGCTCCTTGGCCAGCAACCAAAGATGAATTGATCGACTATTCGATCAGATCAGGTGCACCTTTGGAGGTTGTCGAGAATCTTCAGGAACTGGAAGACGACGGACAACCTTACGAGAGCATCGAAGAGATTTGGCCTGATTACCCGACCAAGGAGGATTTTTTCTTCAACGAAGACGAATATTGACCAAAAACGCCGGAATAACCGGTAAATATTAAAGCGGACATGGAATGTTCTGAAACTCCACGTCCGCTTTTCTTTTCTGTAAGTCGCTTGTTCGCAAGCAACCATATGTGTAACAACCACTTACCAGGTTGCTAAAATCGTTTTAGTTCAAAACGATCTGCTTCATGATCGAGAGCGTCCTGATGGTTTTTAGCAAAGAATCTGGTGTAACGGAAATGCTGTCGATGCCTTGCTCAACAAGGAACTCGGCGAAATCGGGAAAATCTGAAGGTCCCTGGCCGCAAATGCCAACCTTTACACCGGATTTCTTCGCGCTTTGAATCAGCGTTGAAATAAACCGTTTCACGGCTGTATTTCGCTCGTCATACAGCTCTGCAACAAGAGACGAATCCCGGTCAAGCCCCAGGGTAAGCTGGGTAAGGTCGTTGGATCCGATCGAGAATCCGTCGATATGCTGTGCGAATTCGTCCGCCATCAGGATATTCGACGGGATTTCCGCCATCAGATACACCTCGAGGCCCTCCTTGCCGCGCTCGAGACCGTAGTCCTTCATAACTTCGTACACGCGTTTAAGTTCGGTAACGGTCCGGCAAAACGGGATCATCACAACCACGTTCGAAAGGCCCATTCTTTCGCGCACACGCTGGATGGCACGGCATTCCAGCCCGAAGGCGTGGCGGTACTTTTCCGAATAATAACGCGACGCGCCCCGCCACCCGATCATCGGATTCTCTTCTTTCGGTTCATAGTAAGATCCGCCCAGCAGGTTGCTGTATTCATTGGTCTTAAAGTCGGAAAATCTGACGATCACTTTCTTCGGGTAAAACGCGGCAGCGATCTTGCCGACACCAAAAGATAGTTTCTCAATGAAAAATGTTTCTTCAGACTCATATCCGACGGTGAGTTTCTGGATCTTTTCAGTTAACGCCTTGTCGCCGAGCATCCGGTGGTAAAGCAACGCAAGCGGATGCGCCTGGATGTAGTTGTTGATAATGAATTCCTCCCGCGCAAGTCCGACGCCTGCATTCGGGATGTGCGAGTATTTAAATGCAAGTTCCGGCGATGCAACATTCAACATGATCGGGATCGGTACCTCCGGCAGTTCGCTGAGATCTGTTTCGATCTTCTTAAACGCGATTTCTCCTTCGTAAACATGGCCGACTTCGCCTTCGCAGCAGGACACGGTGATCAATTGTTTTTCCCACAGCACGTCCGTGGCATTCGCCGCGCCCACGATTGCCGGAACTCCAAGCTCGCGTGCAATGATTGCCGCGTGACACGTCCGTCCGCCCTTGTTGGTAACGATGGCGGATGCTTTTTTCATGATCGGCTCCCAATCCGGATCGGTCATTTCCGTTACCAGGATGTCACCCTGTTTAAAATCGCTCCCATCGTGTGATCCGTCACGACCGTCGAGGGCATACATGATCACAACTTTGCCCGATGCGATTTTGCTGCCAACAGCTATACCGTTGAGAATTCTTTTTTCCCCGGCATCTTCGGCGATCCTGTATTCGACAAGTTTTGAGTTGTCCAGCTGCGAGTGGATCGTTTCGGGCCGGGCCTGAACGATGAAGAGCTGGTTGCTGAGGCCGTCAATGGCCCACTCGACATCCATCGGCGACCAGTGATTCTTCTTGCTTGTGTAATATTTCTCTATCGTACAAACCCATTGGGCCAATTGGAGCACCTGCGCATCGGTGAGACAAAATTTCTCCTGGTAGTCCTTCTGGACGGTAACAATCCGCGTGAGTTGCCCGGGATCGTCTCCGTAAATCATTTTACGGTCTTTTTTTCCAAGGTTTTTTTCGATTATCGATTCAAAACCTTTTTGCAGCGTTGGCTTGAACACAATAAATTCGTCGGGCGAGACCGCTCCCTGCACGATCATTTCGCCAAGGCCGTAAGAGCCATTGATGATCACCGCATCACGGAAACCCGATTCGGTATCGATCGAAAACGCGACGCCGGAAGATGCAAGATCGGATCGCACCATTTTCTGTATGCAGACCGACAGCGCCACCTCAAAATGATCAAACTTGAAATGTTCCCGGTACGAAATTGCACGGTCTGTAAATAGCGAAGCAAAACAATTCCTGACGGATTCAAGAATGCCCTCGTTGCCACGAACATTCAGGTAGGTTTCCTGTTGTCCTGCGAAAGAAGTATCCGGCAAGTCTTCCGCAGTTGCGCTGGAACGAACCGCGACATCGGTGGCGACCTGATCGTACATTTGCGACAGCTCGTAATAATGCCGGATGATCTCGTCCTGCAGTTGCTGTGGAAACTTTCCGTTGCGTATCAACTGCCGGATTTGGGTGCCGCCTTTCCGCAATGAAACCAGATTGCCTGTATCCATTGCTGCGATGATGTTCCGGATCGAGCTTTCCAGGTCATTGTATCTTAAAAACTCCCAGTAGGCGTCGACGGTGATTGCAAAGCCATGGGGAATGTTGATCCCGAGCCCCGACAGGTTCTGGATCATTTCCCCCAACGAAGCATTTTTGCCGCCGACGAGGTTAAGGTTCTCAAATGCTACTTCGTGGAGTGGAAGGGTGAATCTGGTTTTCATATGCTGATCGTTTAGGTTTGGAACATATGAAATGGCCACCGCCCCTCGTCAGCATGCACGCCGACGAAGTCCAAAGGCTCAGTTCATAAGATCAATGAGTTATGGCGTTTGCCAACGAAAAAATTGTTCCAGCATGTTCGTTCAAACATTTACAGACAATGACAAAGTCAGCCTGTTAAATGATTTTTGGGAGACGGAAATCCGGGGGGAATTAATTCTACAAATCTGTTCTTCTTTTTAACAACGCTTCGGCAATGACGATGTCTTCCGGCGTGGTAACCTTCAGATTCTCGTAACTGCCTTCGAACAAAAATATCGGGTGACCAGCGCGCTCCGCAACGCTCGCGTCGTCGGTCAAAGCGGGATCTTCCGCAGTATCGTAAGCGTTTTTGATCAGTTTAACGCCAAAGGTCTGTGGGGTCTGGATCATTCGGAAAGCGGACCGGTCCAGGGCCTTACTGTTTGACTCGCCGATCATCCTGATGGATTCCTTTAATGGCACCGAAGCGATGGCACTTCCATGGTTAGCGGCATGAAAAAACGATTGACGGATAATTGTTTCAGTTACCAATGGCCGCACACCATCATGGATCGCGACCAATCCGTCCGCGGCAATCGCGTTGAGTCCGTTTTTTACTGACTGAAATCTTGTCGGTCCGCCCTCAACCGTCAAAACTTTTTTACCCGGAAGGAATTTATCGCGGATGTTGTACCAGGTGTCCAAATCCTCATTGGGTATCACAACGACGACGTTGATAGCATTTGCGTATCGGAAAAACGCTTCAACCGTATGTATCACGATCGGCTTACCCGCTATCGTGAGAAACTGTTTCGGTATGTTGCTTTGAACGCGGGTCCCCTTACCTCCTGCAACGATGAGAGCGTATTCCGTTATGTCCAAGTTGTTGTTGTTTGATCATTTTAAAATTAGCAAGAAATGTGAAACCCGCTTTCAAATCTTTTTAATGTTAAATTTGCCAAAACTTCGAGCGACATGCGGCTGTTACAACTTTTCGTAATCGTATTTAACGTAGTGGTGATCGGCTACCTGTTATACCGGATGCTCGAGCTTGTAAAGGTACCGATGCCGCGCTGGAAAAAAACATTCATTCTCCTCGGTGGCCTTATTCTTCTGTTTGCACCGATGGGGATTTTTCTCCGGTTCTTTATGCCGACGATCCAGTACTTCATGATTTATCCGGTAGCAATCGCGATTTACCTTTATATGATTCGTGAGATCCGCTGACCGTGTGTATTGATTGGTGTTTTTTGGTCGGTGTCGCACGGACGTGCACATCCGGCGATGGGGAATTCTAAATACCTTTTCCGCGACTTTGCCAACTGCTCTCTGGCTTGAAATAAAAAAAGCCGGACTAAGCCGGCGGCCATAGGTTCGTCAGAGGATCACAGTATTAACATCGCGTCTCCGTAAGTAAGGAACTTGTATTTTTCCTTTTTCGCAACCTTATACGCTTCCATCACCAGATCAAATCCGCCAAATGCTGCCGTCATCATCAGCAGTGTTGATTCCGGCATATGGAAGTTCGTGATCATCGCGTTGCATATCTTGAAATCATAGGGAGGAAAAATGAATTTATCTGTCCATCCTTCTCTCGGCTTCAATCTATTGGTGGCCGATACAGCAGATTCGAGGGCGCGCATGGACGTCGTACCTACTGCGCACACGCGGTTCTTGTTTTCGAGGGCTTTATTCACCACGTCAACGGCATGCTGTGTAACGATGAAGTTTTCAGAATCCATCTTGTGTTTTGTCAGATCTTCAACATCTACTGGCCTGAACGTGCCCAGGCCGATGTGCAGGGTTACGTAAGTCATATCGACGCCTTTGATCTGCAGACGCTTGAGCAACTGGCGTGTAAAATGCAAGCCGGCAGTAGGAGCCGACACCGCGCCTTTGTGCTTTGCAAATATGGTCTGGAACCGTTCTTTATCTTCCGGCTCAACTTTTCTTTTGATATACTTTGGAAGCGGTGTTTCGCCCAACGTTTCGATCACCTTGTCAAAGGCGGTTGAATCTCCGTCAAACAGAAAACGGATTGTCCTTCCCCGTGAGGTAGTATTGTCAATGACTTCGGCTACAAGGTCACCATTGCCAAAGTATAGCTTGTTGCCTACGCGGATCTTTCGTGCAGGGTCGACAAGTACATCCCACAGGTGCATGTCGGCATTGAGCTCGCGAAGCAGAAATACCTCGATTTTGGCGCCTGTTTTTTCTTTGCGACCGTATAAGCGGGCCGGAAAAACCATTGTGTCGTTTCCAACAAGCACGTCGCCTTCCGCAAAATATTCCACGACATCCTTGAAAATTCTGTGTTCGATCTTTCCACTGTCCTTATGGACAACCATCAGCCGCGATTCGTCTCGGTTTTCTGCTGGTCGGTTGGCAATAAGGGTGCTGGGAAGTTCAAATTTGAATTCAGATAGCTTCATATATTATACAGGCAAAATTTACCCAATCAAGGGTATTTTTAAATAAGGTTGCAAAAATAAGGCAATATTTAGCATTTGCGACAAACAGGGCTCGGATTTTCATCATTGTAACAAAATTCCGGTTTTTGCAGTCTATAACAGTAATTGAGCTGCCCTTTTGCCTACTAACCATTCAAAATACCTCGTTTATTAATTAGTGATGAAGACCTTACAGCAGATTTTTGAAAGTTTACGGTTTGCCGGCAAAGCTTTAAAATCGAATCTCCTTCGCACCATCCTTTCCCTTCTCGGTGTTACGGTTGGAATTTTTGCGATCATCACAGTACTCACCCTGGTCGATTCACTGGAGAAGAACATCAAGGACAGCCTGAATTTCCTCGGCACGGGGGTGATCTATATCGAGAAATGGCCCTTTGTCGCCGACAATTCCGGCGAATATAAATGGTGGGAGTTCTGGCAGCGTCCGAACGCTTCTTATAATGAGTTTAAGTTTCTCCAGGAAAATCTGAGGCATCAGGCGGGCATTGGCATTTTTGCCGGCCGGGGTAATCAAACTGTCAAACGAAACAGCAACAGTATCAGTTCGGTAAGATTGATTGGCGGGGGACCAGGCTATACGAGCATTTTTGAGGTAAATGTCGTGCAGGGCCGATTCTTTACGCCTGAAGAGACCGAGGGAGGAAGAAATGTTGCTGTGATCGGCCATGAGGTTGCCACAGCCTTATTCCCCAACGACGAGGCGCCGATGGGCGAAACTGTCAAAATAAAAAATCTCAAGTACACGGTCATTGGTGTCATCAAGAAAGAGGGACAAAGCTTCATGGGCACTCCGAGCAATGATTATGCAGTGATCGTACCCTATCAGGCGTTCAGGAAAGTCTATATGACCGGAACAGGCACATGGAATGAGGTTCCTTCCCGTATAGGCGTCAAGGGTAGGGATACCGACATTGGCCTGGTTGAACTTGAAAATGAGATCACCGGCCTCCTGCGTGTGAAACGCGGCCTGCGTCCAACGCAGAAAGATAACTTTGCCCTGAACAGGCCGGAGGCAATCATGAACGTGATTGGTCAGGCCTTCGACGTGGTCGGATACGCAGGTTGGATCATCGGTGGTTTTTCGATGCTTGTCGGGGGGTTCGGCATTGCCAATATCATGTTCGTGTCTGTGAAGGAGAGGACAAGCATTATTGGTCTTCAAAAATCCCTGGGAGCGAAGAATTACTTTATCCTTTTTCAGTTTCTGTTCGAAGCGATTTTTCTCAGTCTGATCGGGGGGTTGTCCGGTTTATTCTTCGTTTATCTTGTCACGCTCGTCCCCATGGGGACACTGGTTGTGACGCTGAGTGCGTCCAACGTCATCCTTGGCCTGGTCGTCGCCTCGGTGATCGGGCTTATTGCGGGAATTGTCCCCGCCGCCATGGCTGCAAGAATGGACCCAGTAAACGCGTTGCGCGCTGCCTAGGGAAGTTCAAAATACCTGCTCCGCTACAAATTTCGAGTTCACTTTTGCATAACAACATGCTGGTTCATCGTACAGGGTCGGCCGTCACCGCCACGGGGTCCGGACTCGAAGACCACGCGCGGATGACTTGTTTTTTCCTCCCGGCAACACCGGAAAACAGCCAACCCTGATCCAAACTCTTCAAAACCGCGGGCCACACTCAGTGTGAGGAGCCGTTGTGTTTTGGAACGAGACCGGGTCGTCGTGAAGTGTTTAGTATCTACACTTTTTCCTCTACTACTTTCTTTCCCTCCACACCCATGATTTTTTCTTTGATCTTTTTTTCCAACTCTTCCATGAGTTCCGGATTATCCTCGATGAGTTGCTTCACGGCATCGCGACCCTGACCAAGTTTATTTCCGGAGTAAGAAAACCATGAACCGGATTTTTGCACGACATCAAGTTCGACACCGAGGTCAACAATCTCCCCGGACTTCGAAATCCCCCGTCCATACATGATATCAAATTCTACGACTTTAAACGGAGGGGCAACTTTGTTTTTTACCACCTTCACTTTTACCCTGTTGCCGGTAATGTCGTCAGCCGCCTCCTTGATCTGACCGATCCGGCGGATATCCAATCGCACGGATGCATAAAATTTCAAGGCATTACCACCGGTGGTTGTCTCCGGATTTCCGAACATCACACCGATCTTCTCGCGAAGCTGGTTGATGAATACACACGCACATCCTGTTTTGCTGATCGTACCGGTCAGTTTCCGAAGAGCCTGTGACATAAGCCGCGCCTGCAATCCCATTTTACTCTCACCCATTTCCCCCTCGAGTTCTCCCTTGGGAACCAGCGCTGCCACAGAGTCGATGACAATGATATCGATAGCTCCGGAGCGAATCAGATGGTCGGCGATTTCCAGGGCTTGCTCCCCGTTATCAGGTTGCGAGATCAGCAGATTCTCGGTATCAATGCCAAGTCGTTCTGCATAAGCTTTGTCGAAAGCATGTTCGGCATCAATAAACGCAGCCAGTCCTCCTTTTTTCTGTGCCTCCGCAATACAGTGCAGGGTTAAGGTGGTTTTACCAGAAGATTCCGGTCCGTAGATCTCTGTAACACGGCCACGCGGTATTCCTCCAACACCTAGAGCAATGTCGAGACCAATCGATCCGGTAGAAATTGACGAAACGTCGACGACCTTTTCGTCGCTTAATTTCATCACCGTGCCCTTGCCGTAGGTCTTTTCTAATTTATCGATCGTTAATTGAAGGGCTTTTAACTTTTCTTTTGCGTCACTCATGGGATTATACAGTTATTTTTTATTTACAGATTTTGATTTTACGCGTTTCTACGTCGGCACTTCGCCAGCCGGATCAATATTTTCCTTCTGTTTCCTCAGTAAAATCGCGCGGAGGTCCAAATTACTACTTCCGGCCAATTTAAAACGCGTAAATATTCAAATGTTTTCGTGACAAAGAGTGTCACTGCGGATTTTTACTTTCAAGCATGCTTTAAGGCTCAAACCGTAACAGAATTGTATTCAGCCGCTTCGGCGAATGGAAATTTCTATAACCTTTTTATATTGCACGATTTTGACCGTTTCTGGTCTTATTTAAATTTTGCCATTTTAACCGATGAGGAAGGCACGCCGGATTATCAAGCGTTTTTTACTGGGCTTGCTACTTATAGTCACCATTTTCATTGTGATTTATTGGGAGATTGTAGTGTACGGCTTCCGCCAGGCGAAAGGGCAGCTCAATATTGTCTGGAACGCCAGGCCGGTTGAAGAATTTCTGAAAGATCCGCTTTTTCCCGATTCACTCAAAGCCAAACTCGAATTGATCCATGAAGTGAGAAAATACGCCATCGACTCGCTCGGATTGAAGGATACAAAAAATTACAAAACCCTGTTCGATCAGAAAGGGGAGGAGATCATGTGGGTCGTTACCGCATCAGAACCCTTTAAGCTGAAAGCAAAAGAATGGACGTTCCCGATCATTGGATCTTTTCCTTATAAAGGTTTCTTTACCAAAAGCCTCGCAGTTGGACTGAAAGAAGAGCTGGAAAAAGATGGCTGGGACGTGAGTATCAGGAACCCCGGCGGATGGTCGACGCTCGGATGGTTCACCGATCCGATTCTCAGCAAAATGCTCGACCGCGGTGAAGGAGATCTGGCGAACCTCATTATTCACGAGATGGCGCACGCCACCATTTTTGTCAGGGATAGTATTGATTTTAATGAAAATCTGGCAACCTTTATCGGTGACCGCGGCGCTGAAAAATTTCTGATCAGTAAGTATGGCCAGGATTCGAAAGAGTTCTCCAGCTACATGGACGAAGACAAAGACTATCTGAAATTTTCCGACCATATGTTAAGAGGTAGTGAGAAGCTCGACAGCCTCTACAACAGCATGGCCGAAACTATGCCGCTTAGCGAAAAAAGCGCGCTGAAAAGAACAATGATTGAAAACATCATTTTGTCATTGGATACGCTTACCCTTGCCACATCCACAGCTAAACCCTCGTCGCGTTACAAGGACCGTCTTCCCAACAATGCATATTTCATGAACTTCCGCAGGTATCAGGCGAGGCAGGACGTGTTTTGGGATGAGTACCGGAATCGGTTTCGTGAGGATCTCAGGGCATATACCCAATATCTGAGCAAAAAATATCCGTTTCTCTGAGCTGGGCTTGCATTCCGATCAGAACGTTATTCCCGCTGTGACTGCATAGATATTCATGATGAACCCCACAGTTGTGGAGTTCACGATTGGCCCGACATTATCATAACTGGCATCGATGTGCAATACATTTTTTGTTGTTTTCCACCGCATGCCGGCCGCTAAGCAATATCCTGTGGGCGAACCATAAAACGTGAATCGCTCCGATTCACGGGCGGATACATCCGGATATTGCGTCTGTCTTTGAATGGATTTAAACTCACCATCGAGTTTAACGGTCTTTAAAATGCCTGCCCGGACCTGAAATGCAAGCCGCGGATTCGCGTCAATTATATAGGCAAATGTGAAGGGCATTACTACGGCGGAGTACCGAAAATTAACTTCATTATAATCCCAAGTGCTTTCCGGGGTAATAACAATTTCATTCGCCGACATCGAGGTATACCGGGCTTCGAGATCAAGACTGAAATTTTCCGTGAATTTTGGAGTGGAGAATCGGATACCTATCCCGCCCGTAGGTGATATCCTTGTCCAATTGAGGTCTTGCAGATAACCATACAGCCCCCGAAAATTCTTTGCAACGCTGATGTTCATCTTCGTCAAATTTACCCCTGCCAGGACCCTGAAAGCGACTTTCATTGAGGGGATGTTACTTTTATGACTAAAAGATCTTTGATTTATGCATTGATGGTACTTTTCAAATAAATCCGTCAGGGAAGATTCTGTGAGTCTGGAAGCGTCGATAGCCTTGCTCAGTTGTAAGCAATCGTTCATGGCAACTCTCAGCGTTCCGATGTACACTTTTTTATCAAGAATTTTATCATTGGCCAGCTGTACCCTTTCCTCTTTGAGTTCCTGGAACTGTCCGTCGGTCTCCAGATAAAACTTCTCATCCCACGAAAGCAGGTTAATTTTTCCGGTGATCAGTTTTTGAGCGAAGACGGTATCCTTTCCGATGATCACCAAAGTATAATATCTAAAGTCTGTTTGTGAAATCGTTTTCAGGGATCGTTTTACGAATGCAATTGGAGCAACATCAGCTGAAGGCTTAAAGAAGCAACCGCCCGGATTTGTTTTCTTGCCGGTTATTTTAACAAGACCTTTCAATGTGTCTCCGGAATCGGTTACAATATAACCTCCATGGTAAATCTCCTGGCCATAAATATTCATTAACGATAGAAGAAGAAGGACGGAGAAAACAACCTTTATGTTCATGGTGTGTAAAATGTGGTAGTATAGTTAAAACTAACTAATTAATATTGTTAATTTTCTGTTACCTCAATGCTTTCGAATTGTTAATAAATCATTTCGTGTTTTTTATCCCCATGATTCGGCAATACTTTTGCTTCAAATGAAATCCTTATGGCAAACAAGCCAACTTATAAAGTGCTTGTCGTAGATGATGAAGAACCGATCCTGGAATTGTTAAAATACAATCTGGAGAAAGGTGGATATGAAGTAAAGACCGCCATCGATGGAATGAAGGCGATTGACATAGCCAAAAAATTTCATCCCGACCTGGTGCTGCTCGATATCATGATGCCAAAAATGGATGGGGTGGAGACGTGCCGTCTGATCAGGCAGATCCCCGAAATGCAAAAGGCGTTTATTGTCTTTCTCACGGCACGGGCCGAGGAATACTCCGAAGTCGCCGCCTTCGATGTTGGCGCTGATGACTACATCACCAAACCGATCAAGCCGCGGGCGCTGATCAGCCGGTTGAGCGCGCTTTTCCGCCGGGATTCCAAGACATCTCCCGTCAGCAGCATGATCACCATCGGTGACCTCACGATTGACCGCAGCAGCTATACGATCAAGGTCAACAATCGCGAGGTGAATCTTCCTAAAAAAGAATTTGAACTACTCTATTTTCTGGCCCAGAATCCAAATAAAGTTTTCACGCGCGAGGAGCTGCTTCAAAATATCTGGGGTACGGACGTGTATGTGCTCGCAAGGACGGTCGATGTTCACATCCGTAAGGTCAGGGAAAAAATAGGCGAGGAGTACATCACCACCGTAAAGGGTGTAGGGTATAAATTCACCCTCAATTGATCGTTGTGATACGGTGATCAGTTAACACAAAATTAAAACGCATATCTTCGCGCATGATTTACAGCTCACGTGCGCTGGCGCTGGTTCTGTCGTTTAGTGTCTCGGTTATCACAGCGATTTTCCTGTCGTTTTTCGATAGCATCACCGGCAAAATCCTGATTGTCAGTTCGCTCGTCATATTTTCAATTTCATTCAGCCTCGTATTCATCCTGCTGGAGTACGTTATTTTCCGTCAAATAGAGGAAGTCGGCAAGCTGATCTCCAGGCTGAAACGAAAAGAGATCGATCAAGGGGCCAATCACCGGACTTCCGTGCTGAAGCCGTTACGGGGTATTGCGAACGATGTTTTTTCCCTGGCAGAGTCCAAGCAGCAAGAGATCGATCAATTGAAAAAGCTCGAGGCATTCCGGAAGGAATTTATTGCCGATGTGTCTCATGAATTGAAGACTCCGATTTTTGCGGCCCAGGGATTTGTTCACACACTGCTCGACGGCGCCGTCAATGATAAGGGAGTTCGCATAAAATTCCTGCGGAAGGCTGCGAAGAGCCTCGATGGCCTCGATAGCCTGGTCCAGGATCTCCTGACGCTTTCCCATATCGAAACCGGACAGATCAAAATGCATTTCGAAAGCTTCGACATGTATGAATTGGCCGAGGAGGTATTTGAACAATTTGAAAATAAATCAGACAAAAAAGAGATCGCGCTCAGGATCGAAAGTGAAAATCGCAGGGTGTTCGTTTATGCGGACAGGCAACGTATTGCGCAGGTCATGACAAATCTGATCTCCAATGCGATCAAACATTCGACTGATCCCGGGGAAGTGATTGTACGGTTTCAAACCGGCAAGAAATCCGTACACGTTTCAGTGGAGGATTCCGGTGAAGGCATTCCCGCGGAGCACCTGCCGCGAATTTTTGAAAGATTTTACCGCGTAGATAAGAGCAGGAGCCGTGAAAAAGGTGGAACGGGATTGGGCCTGGCCATTGTTAAACATATACTGGATGGACATAACACCCGCGCCGAGGTCGAAAGTGACGTCGGTAAAGGCTCGGTGTTCAGCTTTAAACTTCCAAGAAAAAAGCATGAAAAAGATGGATCTGAGTAACCTGGATGAAAATCAGGACGCCTCCCCGCAACAAAAACCCGCGAAAGCTCCGAAGTTCAATTTCAGGGATAATATACTTTTTGAGGATGCAGATTACATCCTCATTAACAAGCCGCCCTTTATTTCGACCCTTGAGGACCGGCATGAAAGGCAAAACATCCTCTCGGTTGCGCGCAAGGAAGTCCCCACCGCGCAGGTTTGCCACCGGCTTGATAAAGAGACTTCGGGGGTGCTGGCCATCGCCAAAAACCCCGAAGCATACCGGCACATGAGCATCCAATTTGAAAAACGGCAGGTGACGAAGATCTATCATGCCGTGGTTGATGGAATACATTCATTTCACGATACCCTGGTGGACCTGCCGATTCTGAAGCTGGAGGACGGGGTTGTCAGGATCAGCCGGAGCGAGGGAAAACATGCGGAAACGTACTTTACTTCCCTCAAACCGTACCGGCAACAGACACTGGTTCAATGCCGGCCTGTTACCGGGCGCATGCACCAGATCCGGATTCACCTTGCCTCACTGGGCGCTTCGATCACTGGCGACGAGACATATGGGGGTAAACCATTCCTGCTGTCGGCCATCAAACGAGACTATAACCTTAAAAAGGGGACAGAGGAGGCATCTTTTATAAAACGGATGGCTTTACACGCGTTTTCACTTGAGTTTGACGACCTGAGCGGCAAAAGACAAAAGGTGGAGGCGCCCTATCCCAAGGACCTGAACGCTTTGCTCCGCCAACTGGAAGCGAACAAGTAGCCGATACAACTGTTTGATTGTTAGATGCTTGATGATCGATACGGCCTTGGTGTATTCCTGTATAAACGTGGGTCTGACAGGGTTTTTGAGCATTTTCTTTATTGAACTTGCATTTCCCGCATAGGAAATTTACCTTTGTGTCCCTTTTTAAGAGGAGGGGTGTACTTATTGAATTTCACACATAAAAATGGATCATAATAGTTATAAAACCACCTACGCAAACAAGGCTACAGCGGAAAAAGGCTGGGTTATTGTTGATGCCAACGCACAGGTGCTTGGCCGGGTGGCAAGTCAGATTGCAAAAGTTATCCGTGGCAAGCATAAGCCCAGTTATTCTCCACATGTGGATTGTGGCGACCATGTCATCGTTATCAATGCCGAGAAAGTTAAGATGACCGGTAAAAAATGGACTGACAGAGTGATTTTCACTCACTCAGGCTATCCCGGAGGTCAGCGCGAGCATACGCCGACGCTGATCCGCTCAAAGCACCCTGAAAGACTGATCGAGCACGCCGTCCGCGGAATGCTCCCAAAAAACAGATTAGGCCGTGAGCTTTTCCGAAGCCTTCATGTTTACGCGGGCACTGAGCATCCCCACCAGGCACAACAACCAAAAGAATTAAAGTTCTGATAAATGCAGATTACCAACACAATCGGTAGAAGAAAAACATCCGTTGCCAGGGTTTATGTTAAACCGGGTAAAGGTGATATCAAGGTGAATGATCGCGATCTGAAGGAATATTTCCATTCCGAGATTCACCAAACCACAGTTAGACAGGCAATGGTCGCAGTCAAAGTTGAAACCCAGTACGATGTTACTGTCAATGTTGAAGGCGGTGGAATTAAAGGTCAGGCCGAAGCCGTGCGACTGGGTATTGCCCGCGCATTGGTTGAAATCAATGCTGAACACAAGCCTGCGTTGAAGAAGGACCGACTCCTTACCCGCGACTCCCGCATGGTTGAGCGTAAAAAGCCAGGTAGAAGAAAAGCAAGAAGGAAATTCCAGTTTAGCAAGCGTTAATCGAAAAAGAGAATGGCTGAAAAATTATCATATCAGGAATTGTTGGAAGCAGGTGTTCATTTTGGTCACCTTACCCGCAAGTGGAACCCGAAGATGGCAGAATACATCTTTATGGAAAATAACGGTATCCATATCATTGACCTCAACAAAACACTCGCTTGTATTGAAGAAGCATCCTTTGCTTTGAAGAATATTGTTCGCTCGGGCCGCAAGATCATGTTCGTTGCCACCAAGAAGCAGGCGAAGGATATCGTAACCGATGAAGCAAAAAGGCTAAACATGCCGTTCGTGACCGAGCGGTGGTTGGGTGGAATGCTCACCAACTTTGCAACTATCCGCAAATCCCTGAAGAAACTTTCGCAGATCGAAAAGCTGATGAAAGACGAAGCTTTCACCAACCTGGCGAAGCGTGAGCGTTTGATGGTAACCCGTGAAAAAGCGAAACTGGAAAAACTTTTAGGGGGCATCGCCGACCTGAACCGACTGCCAGCCGCACTTTTCGTTATTGATGTAAAACGTGAGCATATCGCTGTGACTGAAGCCCAAAAGCTTAACATTCCGGTCTTTGCTCTGGTCGATACAAATTCGGATCCTTCCGGAGTTGATTTCCCGATCCCTTCGAATGACGACGCATTCAAGTCGATCTCTATCCTTACCAAGCACATTGGCAAAGTGATCGAAGAAGGCCTGGTGGAGCGCAAGAAGGACAAAGAAGATGCCGCCCAGAAGAAGGATGAGGAAGAAAAGAAGAAAGTTGACGAAACAGTCGAAGAAACAAATTCATAAGCTTCCGATAGCTGTCGGGAGCCGGTGGGCACCAGATAAGTTATCCTTTCAGAAAAGATAATGCACTGAACATCGGCCCCAAGCCGGTGTTTAGTTTTTTCAGGACCTTTCGGTCATCGCAAAACTTGTAATTTAACCTGCGCCCGCGCGCAGTTTGTAAACTTAATCTAAAACAAAATATGTCAGCAATTTCAGCACAAGATGTCAACAAACTCCGCACCATGACAGGCGCCGGTATGATGGACTGTAAAAAAGCACTTACCGAAGCGGATGGCGACTTTGAAAAAGCAATTGAAATATTAAGGAAAAAAGGACAGAAGGTTTCTGCTTCCCGTTCTGACCGTGAAGCCCGGGAAGGATCTGTTTTTGTCAAGGTCAGCGACGATAAAAAAGAAGCGGTGCTCATCGCCCTTAACTGCGAGACGGACTTCGTGGCAAAGAATGAGGAATTCCAGAAACTCGGTAAGGTGATCGTTGACACTGCATTTACACAAAAAGCCGCTGACAAGGAGAGCCTGCTCAACGCAAAAACGGGTGACCTGACCATTAACGAGAAGATCATCGAGCTGGTGGGTAAAATCGGAGAGAAGATTGAAGTAAGCGAATATATCAGGATGAAAGGTGAGGCAGTGGTTCCCTATATCCACGCGGGCTCGAAGCTCGGAGTACTCGTTTCTTTAAAAGGTGTGAACGGCAAGGACGTGACCGACGCCGGCAAAGATGTCGGAATGCAGATCGCAGCCATGAACCCTGTTTCTGTTGATGAGAAATCGGTAGACCAATCAGTTATCGAAAAAGAACTCGAGATAGCAAAAGCGCAGATCCTGGCGGAAGGAAAACCGCAAAATATGGTTGACAAGATTGCCCAGGGTAAGCTTCAGAAATTTTTTAAGGAAAATACACTGATGCATCAGGCTTTTGTGAAAGACAACTCAAAGACAGTTGCGCAATATCTGGAGAGCGTTTCCAAAGGATTAACGGTTGCTGAGTTCAAACGGGTGACAATCGGATAAAAATTCAGAAGTAATCATAACGAAAGGGGTTTAGTCCCCTTTTTTTTATTTCAGTGCTGCAATTTTCGGATATTTTACATGAACTTCCCTCAACCAAACAGGGTCGTCATGTTTCAATCCATCAATCCCTATGACCAATCGATCATCGGTCAATATGCCGCCGACGACGAAAAGTCAATCGTTAAAAAAATTTCCCGCGCCTCCGATTCATTTCATCGGTGGAAACTCGAAACCTTCGAAGTTCGCGGGTCACTGATGCGGAATGCAGGCGTGGTACTCCGCACCAATAAAGAAAAATATGCTGTGATGATTTCGCGCGAAATGGGAAAGATTCTCTCAGAGTCAAACGCTGAAATTGAAAAGTGCGCAAATGCTTGCGACTTCTATGCGGATCATGCGGAAATTTTTTTGAAAGACCATGTCATCGCGACGGAAGCTTCCAAAAGCCTTGTCACTTTTCAGCCAATCGGTATAGTCCTGGCCATCATGCCCTGGAATTTCCCTTTCTGGCAGGTGTTCCGCTTTGCCATTCCGGCGTTGATGGCTGGAAATGTAGGCTTGTTAAAACACGCGGCAAATGTGTGTGGTTGTTCCGAAGCGATAGAAAATGTATTCAGAGAAGCAGGATTTCCGGAAGGGGCTTTTCAATCGGTCTTTGTGGAATCAAAAGATGTTGAAAACATTATTGCAAGACGGGAAATCGCCGCCGTAACGCTGACAGGGAGTGAGTACGCGGGAACACAGGTGGCCCTGGCTGCAGGAAGAAACCTGAAGAAAACGGTTTTGGAATTGGGAGGCAGCGATCCGTTTATTGTTCTCGAAGACGCGGACCTGGATCTGGCGGCGCGAATCGGTACTCAGTCGCGGATGCAAAACGCTGGCCAGTCGTGTATTTCCGCAAAACGATTTATCGTTGTTGAATCGATCAAAGATCCTTTCATGGATCGGTTCAAAAAAAACATCGAGGCGCTCAGACAGGGCAATCCGATGGAACCTCAAACAACCACCGGACCCGTTGCGCGGGTGGATCTGGCCGGTGACCTTGAAAAACAACTCAATGCTGCCCTGAAGGCGGGAGCCAGATTAATTACGGGTGGAAACAGGAACGGATGTAATTTTCAGCCGTCGTTACTTGATGGGGTGAGGCCAGGTAATCCGGCTTTTGACGAAGAAATCTTTGGCCCAATCGCCTCCGTGATCAGCGTAAAAAATGAGGAGGAGGCAATTGCCATGGCAAACCTCAGTAAATACGGGCTTGGTGGATCTGTCTGGACCCGTGATCCTTCGCGCGGTGAGCGTGTAGCGCGAAGGGTTGAATCCGGGGCCGTCTTCGTGAATTCCATGATGCGATCGGATCAACGTTTGCCCTTCGGCGGGATCAAACGATCAGGTTATGGGAGGGAATTATCGGAACTTGGGATCAAGGAATTTGTAAATGCGAAAACTATCTACATCGCATAAAAAGAAACCTTTTTAATTGGCTTTACGTTAACGGCAATACTCTTAATTTTTTCCGACCATGAAGGTTGTCATCTAAGGCCTCACGCAAGTGCAGGTCCACATTCGAAAAGTCTGTGATCCCATTCGGGACAATTCATTCCTTTATTCTATCTGGCAAAGCAGAACCAAATGACAGCTTCTACAAGGGTTTTTTCTTTTTTTCGTTTATTAAAACAGGCACTCCGCGGTGATCAGCAGGATTATACTGCCATCAGCACCGACAGGGCAATTTTTCTTTTAGCCATTCCGATGATCCTCGAAATGGGTATGGAGTCAGTATTCGCGATCGTGGATGTTTATTGGGTTGGGCGACTAAACGACAATGATGCAACCGCAACGATCGGGCTGACTGAATCCATGCTTACACTGGTATACTCTGTGGCGATGGGCCTCAGCATGGGCGCGACCTCGCTTGTAGCCCGAAGGGTGGGAGAGAAAAATATCAGGGGAGCGGAGATTGCAGGCGCGCAGGCAATATATATCGGCCTGGCCTTTTCGGTGATAATCATGGTTGCTGGCCTCCTGTTTTCCGAAGACCTGCTTCGCCTGATGGGCGGCTCCGAAGGCCTCATCCGGGAGAATTCGGGTTATACAAAGTGGATGCTCGGCGGCAATGTCACGATCATGATGCTCTTCCTGATCAATGCGATATTCCGCGGCGCAGGGGATGCGTCGTTGGCCATGCGAACACTCATTCTCGCGAATGTTTTGAATATCATCCTGGACCCCGTGTTTATTTTCGGGATCGGAGATGTGATTCCGGCATATGGTGTGGAGGGAGCGGCGATCGCGACGACGATTGGCCGCGGAACGGGCGTGCTCTACCAGGTATATCATTTGGTATTCGGCAACGGCCTGATCAAGCTTCACAGGAAAAATATGAGTCTGCGCTGGGACCTCGTCGGCACGATCCTGCGAATCGGCGCCGAGGGTACCAGTCAGTTCCTGATCGCATCGGCTAGCTGGATCTTTCTGGTGCGTATTATTCAGACGTTTGGCAGTACGGCGATGGCCGGATATACTTACGCGATACGGATTATCATTTTTGCGATCCTGCCGGCATGGGGCATGGCGAACGCTGCGGCGACGCTGGTTGGCCAGAACCTGGGAGCCGGTTTTCCGGACCGCGCCGAACGATCTGCGTGGCGCGCGGCGTTTCTTAATATGATGTTCCTTGCCATCGTCACGATAGTTTTTTTGGTTTTCGCGGAACCGTTGCTGATGTTTTTTACGACCGACCCGGAAGTTTTACACCATGCAATCTACTGTCTGCAGATAATTTCATTGGGATATGTCTTTTACGCATATGGAATGGTGATCAGCCAGTCGTTTAACGGAGCCGGAGATACCCGAACACCCATGATCATCAATATTTTTGGTTTTTGGATCTTCCAGATACCCCTGGCCTATGGGTTGGCTTATACAGCGGGGTGGGGAACAAGCGGCGTTTATGCGGCGATTTCAATTGCGGAATCTGCCATGGCAGTTGCAGGCATTCTGATCTTCAGAAAAGGCAGGTGGAAGACTGTGAAGGTGTAGTATTGTAAGTCCCTTTTTATCAGGGAAGAACAAACCGTCGCTGGATTCACACTGATCCGGCCGGATATCGCAGTCAAAATAAAGCTGTTCGAATTGAGCAGCTTTATTTTTTTTATCTTTTGTGGACGTGCGGACTGGCTGATCGCCAATACAACTTTTATTTTTCGTTATGTTTTTGTTTCCGGAAAGCGGCGCTAAATGCGTTTTTTAATTCATCTCCCGCTTTTTTCAAATTTGCTTCCACTTCTTTCCAGCGCTCCTTGCTCTCTGCCTCTTTCTTAACCCGCTCGGCAGTAACCTTAAGCTCTTCATATTTTTCCCGGAATTCCTGCTCCATTTTTTCGGCTGCTTGGTTCAATTCGACAATAAAATCATCCACTCTTTTGCCAAAGGATTTGAATGTTTTTTCAGCTTTTCCTTCATTTTTAGCGTCCATATGAAACACGGTTTTCTGATTTTTCGCAGGTATGAAATTAGATACTGAAAAGCGTAAAAAAAAGCAGCATGACGCTTAATTCGAACGAACAGGTCACATTCATAAAAAACATGCTCGAAAGTAAGTCCACGGCTAAACAAACTACCTTCAGGCACACCTGCTGGGCATTTAATGTGTTATCGTCGCAAGCACAACATATGGTTGAGGAATTGAAACGACTCGCCAAACCGGGTGATCCTGACGTCACGGTGGAATTTAATATCGCGACCCAGCACGAATTTGATGTCAAGCTTGCGGGCGACATGCTGATCTTTGTGATGAATACCAATATTGTCACATTTGACGAATCACATCCGATCATGAAGGAAGCTTACATCCTGGAGCGGGAAGTAAACCGGTATTTTGGTCAAATCATGATCTATAATTTCATGGCGGATTCGATGAAATTCAATCGTGTGAATGACCCCGGATATTTGCTCGCGCGATTGATGTTGAACCACGAGAGTCGTTTTTTTATTGAAGGGGACAAGGAACTTACTGATTACAATAAGATATCGGAGCGGCCCCTCACAGAGGAAGATCTTAAAAACCTTGTAAATGTCGTTTTGCGTATGGCCATTGAAAATGACCTGGTTGCGCCTGCATTCACACAGGTCAAATCCATCACGTTAAACCAGAAAAAGGACCATACAATGGAATTCGGAGGCGCCCAAAAGATCGGTTTCCGGATGAGTTATGAAAACATGACGGAAGGTTAGGAATCTTTTTTCTATTTTTACTCTGGAGCTAAAAACCTCATTCTTGAAAGCCAGATCAATAATTGCCGTTATCCTTGCCGTAATACTTCTCATCGGAGAAGGTTGTGGATCATCCCATAACCACAAAAAAAAGAAGTTAAAGCCCGGTAAACCCATTCCCTGCCCGTTAAAGGACTGCTGATGAATTTAAGAAAAATTGTGATCGCGATAGATGGTTACTCTGCGTGTGGTAAAAGTACGACCGCAAGGCACGTCGCTGCCATTCTGGGTTATCGCTACATAGATACGGGCGCGATGTACAGAGCAGTCACCCTGTATTTTTTAGATCAGCATGTGTCACTGACGAATCCGAAACAGTTATCGCGTGCGTTGAGAGACATCAACATTTCATTTAAGGTCAATTCCCAAAACATCACGGAAACCTACCTGAACAACCTGAACGTTGAAAAGGAGATTCGGAAAATGCGCGTGTCTGAGTATGTCAGCCAGGTCAGCGCTATACGCGAGGTTCGGGAAGCCATGGTGGAACAACAACGAAAAATGGGTCGCGAGAAAGCCGTGGTTTTGGATGGACGTGATATCGGAACGGTCGTTTTTCCAAATGCCGAACTAAAATTGTTCATGACGGCGGAAATCCTCGTGCGCGCGTTCAGGCGCCAAAAGGAATTGCTCGCACGCGATCTGATGGTGGATCTCGATGACGTGATCGATAACATCATCCAGCGTGACAAGATCGATACGACACGGGCAGAAAGTCCGTTGCGGCAAGCAGGCGACGCAATCGTCATCGACACAACCAATATCACGATCGACGAGCAGGTTGACGAGGTCGTCAGGATGGCGGTTTCGAAAGTATTCCAGAACTAAAATTCCAATCATTCAACAGAATCCAGATTCTCCTTTATAACTTTCGGCCATGGACGCGATAGCCGGGAGAATCCTCCGATATTTTTTTAGCGGTACACTGTTTATTGTTCCACTTGTCGCCACCGCCTACTTCATCTATATTTCGTTCCGGTGGCTTGATGAACGACTGACGCTGCCTTATCCTGGCCTCGGTTTTCTCATCATCATTGCATTCATCACGCTGGTGGGATACCTGTCAACGAACTATATCTTCAAAACGATAGGCCGGTGGTTCGACCGCGGAATGAACAGGATTCCGTTTGTGAAACTGATCTACGCGACTGTCAAAGATCTGCTTGGTGCTTTTGTGGGCGACAAGAAGAAATTCAACAAGCCCGTGCTGGTCCGGATCAATAAGGACAATAGCCTTTACCAGATCGGATTCATTACGCAATCGGACTTGACAGAACTCGGACTGGCGGATATGGTGGTTGTTTATTTTCCTCACTCATATGCATTCTCTGGTTATCACTATTTCGTCCCGAAGGAAAACATCAGACCTTTGAATATTCCGGGCCCAACGGCGATGAAATTTATTGTGTCGGGAGGGGTGAGCGGGTTTAACGAATAGATTCTGAATGAGTTCAATCCGAAATAGACCGCTGAAGATTAAATCCAACATTAATTGCGCCAACGCAAACCATTTCTTCTCTATCAGTTCGCAGCATTGTGTTTATTTAATTTCTGTTTTTTAAACCACGAAAAATTTAAACCTGACGGACGTCCTTCCTTCAGTTTTGCAATCCCATGCCAGCGGAAATTAAGTTTCGACTTTGCGCTTTACGCTTATTGAATGACCCCGGATCCAATCAACTCGTCCCCATCATACCATGCGGCAAATTGACCGGGTGTAACACCGCGCTGTAGATGTTCGAAGATGATGTAAAGCCCTTCCGCTCTCTTATGCAAAACACAAGGTTCAAGTTTTTGGCGATACCTGATTCGGGCAAGGAAATTTCGCGACTCGCCCTCCTTTAAGCGAATATCCCCCCGGATCCAGTGCTCATCTGCTTCTGAAATAAACAGTCCCCTGCGATAAAGTCCAGGGTGATCGTCACCAAGGCCGGTATAGATGATGTTCCTTTCGGTGTCTGTACCAATCACAAACAGCCTGTCTGCGTGACCACCCAGGTTGAGACCTTTTCGTTGCCCGATCGTATAGTAATGTGCTCCCTGATGCTCACCTACTACTTTTCCCTGCGAAGGGTCGAGTTTAAACGCCGTGGAAAGTGTATCAAGGGTTTCGTCGGCTCCCATTTGACTGAATACCGCTGAGTCGGCGGGAACTTGAATGACTTCTCCCGTTTTTGACTGCAGGCGTTGTTGAAGGAAATCCGGCAGATGAACTTTTCCCACAAAACACAGACCCTGCGAATCCTTTTTATCGGCTGTGGCAAGTCCAATTTGTTTGGCGATGTCCCGCACTTCCGGTTTCAAAAGCTCACCGATGGGAAACAACGACCGGGATAGCTGCTCCTGGTTAAGCTGACATAAGAAATAGCTTTGATCCTTATTTGGATCTTTGCCACTTAACAGCCTGTAAATTGTTTTCCCATTTTGATTTATTTCGGCTTTCCGCGCGTAATGTCCTGTTGCGACAAAATCAGCTCCGAGCTTAATGGCTGTTTGAAGAAAAATATCGAATTTGATCTCACGATTGCATAGTACATCCGGGTTGGGCGTTCGGCCGCGCTGATACTCTGCAAACATGTAATCGACAATTCGTTCTTTATATTGTTCGCTGAGGTCAATCGCCTGGAAGGGGATACCCAGATGCTGAGCAACAATCATCGCGTCGTTGCTGTCGTCAAGCCACGGGCATTCATTGCTGATTGTGACTGAATCATCGTGCCAGTTTTTCATAAACATGCCGATCACCTCGTATCCCTGCTTTTGCAACAGGTATGCAGCTACACTTGAATCGACTCCACCCGAAAGACCTACAACTACACGTTTCATGACTTTATCGATGCTGGCAAATTTATTGGTGGCCCTGAAGGGGCTATTTGTTTAAAGTGAGATTTTGACTTAAAAGTTCATTTATTGTTTCGTTGAAATCTTCCACGAACTCATCGTAGTAAGGACCCGTTCCAGGCCCGGAAAAACCAGTATGAATCTTTTTTACTTTTCCGTCCCTGCCGATAAAGATCGTCGTCGGGAAGGCAACTACTTTGTTTAGCATAGGGAGGGTTTCAGAAGCTTTTGCCTTGTCGTTTGTCCCGGCTATGACAAAATCATAAGAGACACCGAGTTTGCTTATCATCTTGCGGACCCTGTCACTCGCGTACTGGAAATCATCCTTGCGTTCGTAGGCGAGTCCAATGATCTCCACACCGCGGTCCTTATTCTGATCATACCATGGCGCAAGAAACCGGGTTTCGTCCATGCAGTTTGGGCACCACGTTCCGAAGAGTTGTAGGACCACGACTTTGTTTTTGAATTTATCATCCTCAAGGGTGATCTGTTTCCCGGCGACATCCGGGAACCCGAATTCAATTTTTTCATACCCTTCTTTCAAATAAGTGAGAGATTCCGGGTCCGGAAGCCTGGCGTTTTCGTTTTTTGTTCCGGTCCAGAATTCCATATGCGTTTTACCGGAATAGTATTCACCCGACAATGTTCCATCGGTTTGTTTCACAGCTTTGAAAAGATACGCGTGATTACCATCAAAAGTGCTGAGATGCATCATCCCATTGACAACATTGCCTTCGAGGTACCGGTAATCGCCCGTGGGAGTGAGAAATGTGCCGGTAACACTGTCTCCTTGCTGGTTGAAAATTCCGATCGCGTCGGTTGTGTCACCCTTATCGATAAAGACAACCTCATACTTGCCGCTGAAGTCAGGGGTTTCTGTTTGCGCACGACCTTTTTCAAAACGATAAGTTTGACCATAGACGGCCATGAAAGGGATCCGGTAATCCTTCTCATAATTTTTTATAAATAACCCCTGCAAGGTGTCGCCCAGGATCCTGGCTTTGATGTTGGCGTCGAAAATATGAAGACTGATGTTGACCGAATCATCCACTACGGAGATTTCGTCGAGAAGCAACCTTTCAGACGCATTACGCAGGTAGATATCATAACCTCGCTCCTGATCACTGGTCACTTCAAAATTGAACGGAAGTAGCTGGTTTTGTATTTCTATTGTCGCCCGCCATTCACCCGTCCTTAGGGAAGTCATTGATTCCTTTTCTCCCTGACATGCCCAAAGCGCGATCAGGAAAAAGACAATTGAGTTTCGTTTCATTGCTGGATTTAATATTTCACAAAACACAAAAATGCGCGAAATGATTTACAAATTGCGCCCCGAATCAGCAATTTCATTCAAATTAAAGTGCCGTGAATCAGTTTAAAGAATTAAAGGTGCTTGAACTGGCTTCTGTTTTGGCCGGGCCTTCTGTCGGACAATTTTTTGCCGAACTCGGCGCCGATGTTATCAAGGTCGAAAATGTCAAAACCGGTGGCGATGTAACACGTTCGTGGAAGTCGGCTGGTGAGGAAACCGATGACCGTTCAGCCTATTTCTGTTCCGTAAATTGGGGTAAGCGGTCGATCGCGCTGGACCTGACAACCGGAGAAGCGCAAGCTGCCGTCCATAAACTGGCTGCTCGATCCGACGTCGTGATAGCGAGTTATAAGCCTGGAGATGCTGAAAAACTTAGCGTAGACTACAAGACACTTTCTGCCTTGAATCCGAGGTTGATTTATGGACAAATTACCGGATATGGCTCAAACAACCCCAAAGTTGGGTATGATGCGATCATCCAGGCGGAGGCCGGGTTTATGTTTATGAGCGGCGTTCCCGCCGGCCCGTCGCTCAAGATGCCGGTCGCACTTATTGATGTTCTCGCCGGTCATCATTTAAAGGAAGGTTTGTTGCTCGCCCTGCTCGAAAGAAGTATTACGCAAAAGGGAAAACTTGTGGACGTATCGTTGATTCAGGCGGCGGTTTCTTCGCTGGCAAATCAGGCGACCAACTGGCTCGTCGCAAACAAACTCCCCAAAAAGCAAGGTTCCGCACATCCGAACATTGCGCCCTATGGAGATGTCTTCATTACGAGCGATGGGAGGGAACTGCTGCTGGCTATAGGGAACGACCGTCAATTTTCAGATCTGTGTGGAATCCTGGAGTTAAAAGAATTGGTCAGCGATCCGCGATTTTCTTCCAATACAGCACGGGTGGAAAATCGGGGTGCTCTGATTGAGATTCTGGGTGCAAAGATCGGCGCAAAGCAGTCTGATGATATCGTCGCGAAGATGGACAAGTCTAAAGTTCCGGGAGGTTTGATCCAGGACATGAAGCAGGTTTTTGAAAGGCCGGAAGCGCAGCCGTTAGTGCTTGAAGGAGGCGAATTAAAAGGACTGAGAAATTTCGCTGCAAATATAGAGGGTAAAATTTCATTGACCCCTCCTCCAAAACTAGGTGAGCATACCCTCGAAATACTGAATCAGTTGTCTTAATCGGATTGTAGTCTTCACAAATCACTTCGGGTCCTGATCGCAGATCAAGCCCGAATCCGTATTGGGTGTTCGCATGGACCGCCTACTCCATTTTTCATCCACTTGCGTTTTAAACCGGTCAAATTTTCCTCAATCGGACATTTTGCGATGCATCGTCCCTGGTTCCCGTTCACCCCAAAACGACAAAAGGGTTAATTTTCGTCCTTTTTTTGCCGTTTTGGCTGAAAAAAGTAAAAAAGTGGTTTAAAGTGGTTGAAAGTGGAACAAAATTGTTATGTTTGCTTAGGAGAAAAAGACAACCACTACGTCTATGACTTTCTTCACCAGTGAATACGAGTGTAAGCTTGACGCCAAAGGGAGATTGGTTCTTCCTTCGCGGATCAAGGCTCAGCTTCCGGAAGGGAGCCAGGAGCTTGTGATTCGGAGGGGATTTGAGCCATGCCTGATCGTATATCCCATGGTGGAGTTCAAAAAGGTCTTCTCAAAAATTTCTGGATTGAATGAATTCAATGAAGAGTACCGCAAGCTGCAACGGAATTTTCTTTCCGGGGTAGTGACCGTCGAACTCGACAACAATGGGCGTTTTCTGATACCGAGAAATATGCTGGGTTACGCCCAGATTGATAAAGATGCAATACTTGTAGGTACCGGCAATAAAGTTGAAGTGTGGAATCCCGCCATTTACGAGAAGCACCTGATCCAGGACCCGGGTGAGTTGTCGAGGTTGGCGGAGAAGTATCTTAACGAATAACGTGTGCAGGCCTGCAGCTTGAAGCCAGAATGACGTCGTACCACGAACCGGTTATGTTAGCACAATGCCTCGAAGCATTGAACATCAACCCTACCGGCACCTACGTCGACGCAACTTTTGGTGGAGGCGGCCATAGTAAAAAAATTCTCGAGAAGCTGAATGGCGGAAGATTGATTGGCTTCGATCAGGATGAGGATGCGAAAACGGAGGCGGAAAAAATTACGGATCGTTCTTTTACATTTTGTCACGCGAACTTCATGTATCTGAAAAGATACCTGAAGTTCCATGGAGTAGGGAAGGTTGACGGTATTCTTGCAGACCTTGGGATCTCTTCACACCAGATCGATGCCCCGGAGCGAGGATTTTCAACACGCTTCGACGGTCCGCTCGATATGAGAATGGGAAAAACGGTTCAGCTTACGGCGGCAGATGTGTTGAATTCATATTCCGAAGAAGACCTTCACAAATTGTTTGGAATGTATGGAGAGTTGAAGAACGCCAAAACCGTCGCACGGACGATTGTTCAGCGAAGGGTAACGAAACCATTGGCGCGCACCGAGGATCTGAAGAATATCCTCCAGCGTTTGGCTCCCCGCGGGAAGGAAAATAAATACTTCGCCCAGGTGTTTCAGGCACTGCGCATAGAAGTTAATCAGGAAATGACAGCGCTTGAAAATTTTTTGCACCAATGCGGCGAAGTGTTGACAAAAGGGGGGAGGCTTGTGGTTATGTCCTATCATTCGCTGGAAGATCGAATGGTGAAGAATTATATCGCGAAGGGGAAAGTTTTTGGAGATGTCGAAAAGGATTTTTTCGGAAATGTATTGAAGCCAATGGAGGCAGTGACGCGAAAACCGGTAACACCGAGCGACGAGGAGATTGAGGAGAACAAACGCGCGAGGAGCGCAAAACTCAGGGTGGCGGAAAAATTGTGACAATTTGCCAACAGATGAATTACAACTTTGCAATGATATGAACGAGAACAAATTCAAGGCAGCCGCACAAGGTCCGGCTGGGGCGATCCGGACCGAGGGAGGCCTTTTTTCCGTCCTTGAAAAAAAACTAAAACTGGAAAACTATTTCGAGGCAGGTTTCCCGGTTCATTACGTTCCTAAAATTCTCTTTGTGATGGTGCTTGGACTTATTTACATCGGGAACACCCACCACGGTGAAAAGACCGTCAGAAATATCAACCACATTCAGGCGGAAGTTGAGGATGTGCGCGCAGACTATACCACCATGAAAGCGCAATTGATGTTTTCGAGCAAACAATCGGAGGTAGCCGCCAAAGTAAAAGCTTATGGACTGGAAGAAAGTTTAACACCACCCTATAAAGTCGTAGTAGAAAAAGGTGAATATTAAGAAGTCGATATTATTACGTGTTCGGGTTGCATTTTTATTTGTGCTGCTGTTTGCGATGGCGGTTGTTGGAAAAATCGCCCATATCCAGTTCGCCGAAGGCGAAAAATGGATTGCGATGGGCGAGCGCATCTCTTTCCACTACAAACGAGTAAAAGCCACACGCGGAAACATATATTCAGACAACGGGAGTTTATTGGCGACATCGTTGCCTTTCTATAAAGTCGCTTTTGATGCCACCCAGCCCAGTGACAAAGTTTTTAAGGAGGGAGTTGATGCCCTGGCCATCAATCTGGCAAAATTTTTTAAGGATAGATCCAAAAAAGACTACAGGCAAATGCTCGTCGACGCCAGAGCAACCGGAAAGCAATACATCATCCTGAACCGCAAGCACATCGATTACCAGGAGAAAAAAATCATGAGCGACTGGCCAATTTTCCGGGAAGGAAGATTGCGGGGCGGAGCTATTTTTGAGAAGGTAGACGTCCGGTACAGACCATTTTCCAACCTGAGCAGGAGAACCATTGGATATGTAAATGAGAATGATAAAGGTTTCGGATTAGAGTATAGCTTTAATGAGGAACTCGGGGGACAGGATGGTTATGCCTATTATCAGAAAATCGCCGGAGGTGTTTGGAAGCCGATATTCGACGCCAACAACATAAAGGCAGTAAACGGCCTTGACTTGCAGACAACATTGGACATCAACCTTCAGGATGTTGCAGAGACCGCTTTGCATAAGTCTATGCTGAAGCATGATGCCGATGATGGTCTTGTGGTTGTCATGGAAGTTGAAACGGGCGAGATAAAAGCCATCTCGAATCTGAGCAGCGATGGATCCGGTGGATTTTCGGAAAAACTGAACTTTGCCGCCGGGATGTTATTTGAACCAGGATCCACGTTCAAGCTGGTCACGATGATCGCGCTGCTGGAGGATACGAATGTCGAATTGACCGATAGCATAGATACCGGGAACGGTGAATTCATGTTTTATAACAAAACCGTCCGGGATCATGAAGAGGGTGGCCTGGGTACAGTTTCTGTGCAGGCTGCCTTTGAACACTCTTCTAATGTGGCCATGGCAAAACTGGTGGACAAGCATTTTGGATTGAAACCTGAAAAGTTTGTCGACTACGTCGACAAGTTGAAACTTTCGCAGCCGCTCGGTGTAGGCATTGCCGGAGAGCCGGTTCCGAAAATCCCCCGTCCCAATGACAAGGCATGGAGCGGAATCAGTCTGCCATGGATGGCATATGGTTATGGTTTTGAAATCACACCATTGCATACGCTGGCATTGTATAACGCTGTTGCCAATGACGGCAAGATGATCAAACCGCTATTGGTAAAATCCGTCAGGCATGTAGATGAAGATGAAAAGTCATTCGAGACCGATGTGGTCAACAACAGAATCTGTTCCCGTAAGACGCTCAATCAATTGAAACTCCTCCTCGAAGGCGTGGTTGAAAAAGGTACTGCTAAAAATATTAAGGGAACCCACTACCGCATTGCGGGAAAAACAGGCACTGCCCAGATTCTGCAACACGGGCGTTATACGAAAAAATACATCACTTCGTTCGTTGGATATTTTCCAGCGCACGCGCCAAAGTACAGCGCTATCGTTCTTATCAAGAATCCGCGCGGATGGTATCAGTACGGGAGCAGTGTTGCTGCGCCGGTATTCAAAGAAATAGCCGATAATATTTACGCGCGGGATATCACGCTGCATGACGCGATGGATAAACAAAAATTTGCGAAGAATGATGTGTTGCCGGTGATCCGTGCAGGAAAACAGGAAGACCTCGCCATGATATGTAATGAGTTGGGAATCTCAAACCACTCACAAACTGAGAATGAATGGGTGCGATCAGTAAAAAGCGGCAACGGTGTAAAGTGGAAGAAGAATATAGAGGGTCAGAACATTGTGCCGGACGTTACGGGAATGACATTCCGGGATGCAATCTACCTGCTGGAACGATCAGGGTTGAGGGTATTCTTTGAAGGTAGCGGCAGGGTTGTGAAACAATCTATAAACCCCGGCGGGAGGGTTGGAAAAGGCGACCGGATTTATATCAGACTTGGATAAATAAAAATGCGTGAGCTAAAGGACATATTGTACAAGGTTTCGCTGACATCCTCCTATGGTGATATGAATTCCATCGTAAAAGGAGTTGCTTTTGACTCGCGCAAGGTGAAGGAGGCGTTTATGTTCGTGGCCGTAAAAGGCAGCGTGGTTGATGGACATAATTTCATTCCGAAGGCGGAAGAGCTTGGGGCGAATGTCATCGTCTGCGAAAAACTTCCGGGCACGATCAACGACAGGATCACGTATGTGACGGTTCGCGACAGCGCACAGGCGCTCGGAATGATTGCCGCGAACTTTTACGGTAACCCTTCCGAAAAGCTCAAGCTGGCCGGCGTAACCGGTACGAATGGCAAAACCACAACGGTAACGCTTTTGTATAAGCTTTTCTCGGCGTTGGGATACAATGTCGGGATGATCTCCACCGTGGAGAACCGTATCATCGATGATGTGATGCCAGCCACCCACACCACGCCGGATCCCCTGCAACTCAACGAGTTGTTGAAGAAAATGACGGAAAAAGGCTGCACCCACGCCTTTATGGAAGTGAGTTCGCATGCCGTCGATCAGGAGCGCATTGCCGGTCTTAAATTCGCTGGAGCGATCTTCACGAACATTACACACGACCATCTTGACTACCACAAGACTTTTGAAAACTATATCAAGTCGAAGAAGAAATTTTTTGATGAGCTCCAATCTGACGCATTTGCACTTGTAAATGCCGATGATAAAAGAGGGATGGTGATGTTGCAAAATACGCGGGCGACAAAGTACTCCTTTGGTCTCAAGAAAATGGTTGACTTTAAAGGCAAGATCATTACCAATTCCATTGAAGGACTCGAGCTTGAGATCGGTGGAAAGAATGTATGGTTTAAGATGATCGGCGACTTTAACGCATATAATTTATTGGGAGTCTATGGTGCGGCGGTTTTACTGGGCGAAGATTCCGACGAGGTTTTGACGCAATTGTCTTCGCTGAAAGGGGCCGTCGGCAGGTTCGAACTCGTGTTGCCTGGATCGCGGATCACCGCTATTGTTGATTATGCCCACACGCCTGATGCGCTGAAAAATGTTCTTGAAACGATTGCAGCGTTCAGGAGCGGAGCCGAGCGAGTGATCACTGTGGTTGGCTGCGGCGGGAACAGGGACAAAACCAAGAGGCCGCTGATGGCTTCGATCGCCTGCAAACTCAGCGACAAAGTTGTCCTGACCTCCGATAATCCGCGGGATGAGGAGCCGATGGAAATTATCCGGGATATGCAAACAGGCATATTGCCAACGGAGCTGAAAAAGACGCTCGTGATCGCTGACCGGGAGGAAGCCATCAAGACCGCGTGCATGATGGCCAAGGAAAAGGATATCGTGCTGGTTGCAGGCAAAGGCCATGAAACTTATCAGGAGATCAAAGGGGTCAAACATCCTTTTGACGACCGCGAAGTAGTTGAACGAATGCTGAAATTATTTAGTGCGTAATATCAGACATAATGCTGTACTATTTATTTGAATACCTTGATCGATTGGACGTCCCCGGCGCAGGAGTATTTCAATATATTTCCTTCCGTGCCGGGATGGCGGCGTTTCTTTCCCTGCTGATCACGATCACGTTTGGAAAGAACCTGATCAACTTTCTGCGCAAAAAGCAGGTCGGCGAGGACATCCGCGACCTGGGCCTCGAGGGACAAATGCAAAAGAAAGGTACCCCGACGATGGGAGGTTTGATCATCATTGCGGCTATCCTGATCCCGACAATACTTTTTGCCAGAATTGACAACGTGTACATTATTCTGCTGGTCGTTACCACGGTGTGGCTGGGAATAATCGGATTCCTCGATGATTACATCAAAGTTTTCAAAAAAGACAAAAAAGGCCTCGCCGGCAGGTTTAAGATCGTAGGACAAGTAGGCATCGGGTTGATCGTGGCCCTGACGTTATACTTCAGCAATGACGTCGTCGTGCGGGAGGTCGTAAGCGCTGACGATATCACGGCCATTCAGGCCAACGAGCTGCAGCAGAACGAGGCCGCCAATGTAAAATACAAGGATGTCAAGTCGATGAAAACGACTGTGCCATTTATGAAGAACAATGAATTTGATTACAATAAGCTGATACCTCCATTTTTGCCGGACGGATACACGTGGGTCATCTATACACTTATTGTTATTCTGATCCTCACGGCTGTTTCCAATGGCGCAAACATTACAGACGGCATTGATGGCCTCGCGGCGGGAACGTCCGGAATTATCGGGATGACCATTGCGATTCTCGCGTACCTCTCCGGACGGATTGACTTTAGTAATTACCTCAACATCATGTACATTCCGAACCTTGCGGAACTAGTGATCTTTTGTTCAGCCTTTGTCGGCGCATGTCTTGGATTTCTTTGGTACAATGCCTACCCCGCCCAGGTTTTTATGGGGGATACAGGCAGCCTTACCCTCGGCGGCATTATTGCGGTTCTCGCGTTCGCCGTGAGAAAAGAACTGCTCATACCTCTTCTCTGCGGGATATTTCTCGTCGAAAATCTTTCTGTTATGATGCAGGTGTCTTATTTCAAATACACGAGAAAAAAATACGGTGAAGGGCGAAGGATATTTCTGATGTCACCGTTGCATCACCATTACCAGAAGAAGAATATTCCGGAAGCGAAGATTGTAACACGGTTCTGGATCATTGGAATCCTGCTGGCAATTTTAACCCTTGCTACCCTCAAACTACGATGAAAGAACGAATCGTCATATTGGGATCGGGAGAAAGTGGCGCAGGCGCAGCCCTTTTGGCAAAAGCGAAAGGATATGACGTTTTTGTTTCGGATCAGGGACAGATCAAGGAAAAATATAAAATCGATCTGGAAAAGAATAACATTCCATACGAGGAAGGAATGCATTCAGAAGCTGAGATTCTACAAGCCTCGCTCGTTATCAAGAGTCCCGGCATTCCGGAAAAAGCTGACATCGTCAAAAAGGTTAAGGCGTCCCATATTTCAATTATTGATGAGATCGAGTTCGCCTTTCGTTTTTTAGATGGAAGCAGGGTGATTGCCATTACCGGAACGAACGGCAAAACAACTACTACTTTGCTGACCTATCACCTGATGAAGAGCGCTGGATTTAATGTGGCTCTTGCCGGCAATGTGGGTTTTAGTATGGCCCGGCAGGTCGCGGAAAAAAAATTCGACTGGTATGTGCTGGAAGTAAGCAGTTTTCAACTTGACGGAACGGAAACCTTTAAACCGGAGATCGGTATCCTGTTGAACATCACGCCGGACCACCTGGACCGTTATGAATATACAATGCAAAATTATGTAAACTCAAAATTCCTGCTGATCGAAAATATGACAGCACAGGAGGAGTTTATTTTCTACGCTGACGATCCCGTTGTTGCAGGCGAGATGGCGACGCGCCCCATTGTTCCGAAAAGGGTGGGAGTGTCTTTGGTTGCCGACAAGGATGTCCCGGTAAAATTCGACGGTGAAAAAATGGTCTTCGAATTGAAGGAAAAATTCACCGTGTTTCAATCGGACACGACCCTGAAAGGCCCTCACAACCTCATCAACACGATGGCGGCGGTGTCAGCGGCGCACCTTGCGGGCGTAAGTCTTGAGACGATCCGCGCGGGCCTGAAAACTTTTAAAAATGCACCGCACCGCCTGGAATCTGTAGGGGTCATCAGAGGTATTGAGTATGTTAATGATTCCAAGGCGACCAATGTTGACTCCGTTGTTTACGCGTTGGGCAGTTACGATAAACCATTGATATGGATTGCCGGTGGCATAGATAAAGGCAACGACTATAATCTGATACGCGACGCGGTTCAGAAAAAAGTGAAGGCGTTGATCTGCCTGGGCAAGGATAATTCAAAACTGGTAAAGGCATTCGGTGCGATTGTACCGCACATCCAGGAAACGCAAAGTGTAAAAGAGCTTGTCAGGATGGCATTACAGATGGCAAAGGATGGTGACGTTGTTTTGTTATCTCCCGCCTGTGCAAGTTTTGACCTGTTCAGGAATTATGAGGACAGGGGAAATCAGTTTCGCGAGGCAGTACAGGAGTTGAAAAAAGAAATTGAAGGCAAATAGAAGTAGCCGCATGAACAAAGTGAAAGAATGGACGGACAAAAACTTGCAGGGTGACCGGGTGATCTGGGCTGTGGTGTTTGCGCTTTCGCTCATCAGCATCCTTGTGGTGTATAGCTCGATCGGAACCCTTGCCTATAAAAAGACCGAAAGCCCTGAATGGCTTCTGATAAAACATACTGCCACTGTACTGGCCGGGCTCGCGGCGATGTGGTTCGCCCATAAAGTTGACTATCGTTATTACTCCAAGCTGTCGCAATTCGCGTTATGGATCAGCATCCCTTTGCTGATCTACACATTTACCAACGGCACGTCGATCAATGATGCCGCGCGGTGGATTTCCGTGCCAATATTCGGATCCTTCCAGCCTTCGGATTTCGCAAGCCTTGCGCTCATCGTAAATCTTGCGAGCATGCTGGCCAAGAGACAACAGAACATCGACGATATCAAGGAATCGCTTATCCCAATCCTTTTCTGGTGCGGGATGATCTGCGGGCTGATCGCGCTGACGAATATGTCGACCGCCGTTTTGTTGCTGATCACTTGCTTGTTGATCATGTTCATTGGAAGGGTGTCGACGAAATACCTGGCGATGCTGATGTTTGTCGGACTTTTATTTGGAGCGTTGGCATATCAGTTTGGCGACCGGAGGGGGACTGTTCAATCCCGCGTAAAAGACTTCATTGGAGTTTACCAGGGTACGAAGGAAATGTCATTTCAGGGTAAGCACGCGATGATTGCTGTCGCAACGGGGGGCGTGACAGGCAAAGGGCCAGGCAACAGCGACCAGCGCAATATATTGCCTCACCCATATTCCGATTTTATTTACGCCATTGTGATCGAGGAATACGGCCTGATCGGAGGGTTGATCGTAATTATTTTATACCTCATCCTTCTCCACCGGGGAATGAAGGCAGCTTACAACAGTGAGCGTGCCTTTGGTGGATTGTTGTCAGCGGGACTGTGTTTTGATCTCGTTTGCCAGGCGATGGTGAACATGGGCGTGGTGGTGGGCCTGGGGCCAATCACGGGTCAACCGTTGCCATTGATTTCAATGGGAGGCACATCGATGGTTTTTACTGGCCTGGCGCTGGGGATCGTATTAAGTGTCAGCCGCGGTGAGCAGGACCAATCGTGGGAAAAGGCAGGTCTTGAAGGGAAAGAAAGTAAAAATGTGGTCACTTCAAAAGCAGCAGCTTGAGCGCACGTACACCATATCGCATGATCATTAGCGGCGGAGGAACCGGAGGCCATATTTTCCCAGCGGTGGCGATTGCAAATACTTTCCGTGACCGGTATCCCGACTCCGAGATCCTTTTTGTCGGGGCGCAGGGCCGCATGGAAATGACACGTGTTCCGGAAGCAGGGTATAAGATCATTGGACTGTGGATCAGCGGCCTTCAACGGAAGATTACGCTTTCCAATCTGCTTTTTCCCGTTAAACTTGCCGTCAGTTACTTCAGGGCCAATGGCATCGTCAGGAAATTCAAGCCTGACGTTGTGGTTGGAACCGGAGGTTACGCGAGTGGGCCGATGATGATCGCGGCAACTCGCGCGGGTATTCCCACCGTTATACAGGAACAAAATTCATTTGCTGGTCTTGCCAACAAACAAGTGGCACACAAAGTATCCAAAGTTTGTGTTGCCTATGAGGGAATGGAGAAATACTTTCCCAAGGAAAAGATTGTGCTTACGGGAAATCCGGTAAGAAAAGATATTTTGACAATCGCTCAAAAGCGTGACAAGTCCAAAAACCATTTTGGATTTGATACTTCGACCAGGACGCTGCTGATCATCGGAGGCAGTCTCGGCGCAAGGACGATCAACGAAAGCGTCCTCGCCGGTTTTGAAAAAATCGTCGACGCAAAAATTCAGGTGATCTGGCAAACGGGGAAAGGATATTATGAGACTTACAAATCTGCGCTGGCGGCATTCGACATGAAGAAGATTCGCGTGCAGGATTTTGTCAAGGAAATGGATCTCGCATACGCGGCCGCCGACGTAGTCATATCGAGGTCAGGTGCACTGGCGGTTTCTGAACTATGCATTGCCGCCAAACCCAGCATTCTTGTCCCGTCTCCAAACGTGGCAGAGGACCATCAACGCAAAAATGCCATGGCCCTGATCAGCAAGGATGCTGCCTTGCTTGTCGAAGACAAGGATGCAGGGAGCAAACTTGTCGACATGGCCGTTCACCTGCTGTTTGATGAGCAGCGTTGTCAGACATTATCCACGAACATCGCGAAACTCGCGCGGCCCAATGCCGCCAACGATATTGTGGATGTTATTGAAAAATTAATTGGTGACAAAAATTAGACATGACCAAATCGTTCCAAATCCTAAACTGAAGTGAAACTCGAACAATATAGAAACATTTATTTTTTAGGCATCGGCGGCATTGGCATGTCTGCATTGGCACGGTGGTTCCTTAAAAAGGGTCTGACGGTTTCGGGTTATGACAAAACCGCGACGAACCTGATATCAGAGCTGCAGAGCGAGGGCATGCGAATTCACTTTGAAGATTCCGTAGACAATATCCCGGCGGAGGTAATAAGGGAAAAGGAAAAAACGCTTGTCATTTTTACGCCGGCGATTCCAAAGGATCACAAGGAGTATAATTTCCTGAAGGACAAGGACTACACGATCACGAAACGTTCCGAGGTACTAGGACTCATTTCGAAGGATTATAAAACTGTTGCCGTTGCCGGGACCCACGGCAAGACAACAACATCTTCAATGGTGGCGCATATATTAAAAACCGCAGGAAAGAGCATGGTTGCCTTTTTGGGCGGGATTACCACCAATTATAATTCAAACCTTGTCATGCACGGTCTGGTGACGAAGGATACGATTGCTGTTGCTGAAGCCGATGAATTTGACCGTTCATTTTTGCGCTTGTTTCCCAATATTGCCATTGTTACCTCTGCGGATGCAGATCATCTCGATATTTACGGGGATCACGAAAGCGTAATCGCTTCCTTCAAGGATTTTATCCGACAGATCAATCCAGGTGGCCAGTTAATAATACATGAATCGATCGCGGAGAAGCTCGCTGCCTCGATCGACCATGTTCATATAAATACTTACAGCATGAGCCGGGGACAATTTTTTGCCGGCAGCATTACCGCCAAGAGCGGATTTTTTGAATTCGACCTCCATGGATTTGGACGGGTTGAACATATCAGGCTCGGCGTCCCCGGTTTTCATAATATTGAGAACGCTGTCGCGGCAGCAATCGCAGCGACCCATTGTGGCGTTGATCTCGCTACAATCAAAAAAGCCCTGGAGAGTTTCTCCGGGGTGAAGCGCAGGTTTGAATTCATACTGAAAGGAAAACGCGTGATTTACGTGGACGACTATGCCCATCATCCCGCGGAGATTGAAGCTTTCCTGAGATCGATGAAATCGATGTATCAAAACCGGAAACTGACGGTCATCTTTCAGCCGCACCTGTACTCACGCACCCGCGATTTTGCCCAGGGTTTTTCGGAAAGCCTGAGCATCGCCGACCAGGTTGTGTTGCTGGATATTTACCCTGCGCGTGAACTTCCGATTCCAGGCGTGGACTCTGAAATGATTTTGAAAAATGTGACAAGCCCTGTGAAAATCAAATGCAGCAAAAACGAGTTGATGGCGCAACTTGAGAAAATGAATATTGAAGTGCTGGCTACGGTGGGTGCGGGTGATATCGATACGTTTATCGGACCAATCAAGGCAATGTTGATCAGGAGATATGAAGCTTAAACTTAACATTAAGCGTGAGATCGGAATTGCAGCGATCGTGATCGTTGTTTTCGGTTTGATTGCTTTCACCGAAAGGATGAAAGGCGAGATTTCGGTAAACGAGATTCAAATCAACATCGACAACATTCATGGGAATCATTTTCTTGACGAAGACGATATTCTTGACCTGATGGAATGGAATCATGAACGGATCAGGGGCGCCAGTCTCAGTAAAGTGAATTTCAAGGAGGTTGAAAAGCGGATCAAGAAGGACCCTTTTATAATGGACGCAGAAATGTACAGTGATTTGAAAGGTAATCTGATGGTGAATGTTACTTTGCGACGTCCTATCGCGCGCATCACACGGAACGACGGCCCCGATGGTTACATTGCCGAAGACGGAACGATCATGCCGGTTTCTGAGAAATTTACTTCCAGGGTCATTCTCGTGACAGGCGATTTCGTGAAGCAGATTTTGTCGGTTCAAAATATTTTTGAGTTGGAAGAGGGCGGTCATCTGATGGAGATGATCTCGATGATAAAAGGCGATGATTTCTGGAACGCCCAGATCGCGCAACTCGACATCAACCGGAAAGGGGATATCATCCTGTTCGCTCAGGTGGGTGACGAGAAAATTGAATTCGGTCAGCCGGAAAATCTGGAAGGAAAATTCAGGAAGCTCAAGATATTTTATAAGGAGATATTACCGCGCGTTGGCTGGAACAGGTACAACCGGGTAAATCTGGAATATGAAGGACAGGTGATTGCGGAGTGAAGTCAGGCGCGTAGACTTTTTGAGAGCGTGATGTAAAGCGGCGGCGGAATTTTTTAATGAACATTAACTTTTTTTAATCTGACAACTAGATTATACAACCACTATAATATTTACAATCATGGAACAGGAAAAAATCGTAGTCGGGCTCGACATAGGCACAACCAAGATCTGTGCGATTGTCGGACGCAAGAATGAATTCGGCAAACTGGAGGTGCTGGGCATGGGCAAGGCGGAGTCGGAAGGGGTCGTGAAGGGGATTGTGTTTAACATCGATAAAACCGTTTTCGCGATTGAAAAAGCTATCAAGGAAGCCAGTGATCAGTCGGGCATCGACATTGGCGTGGTGAACGTAGGAATTGCAGGCCAGCATATCCGTAGTTTTATCCAGCATGGCGGGATCACCCGATCATCCAGGGAAGAAGAGATCACTGTCGACGACGTCGAACGCCTCACCCAGGATATGTACCGGATGGTTGTACCGCCTGGCAGCCAGATCATCCACGTGATGCCGCAGGATTACATGGTCGACTATGAAGACGGCATCAAGGAGCCCGTTGGAATGTCTGGCGTAAGGCTCGAGGCAGACTTTCACATCATCACCGCGCAAACTAACGCGATCAACAACATTAACAAATGCATCCGCCGTGCGGGCCTTGAAATTGAAGACCTGATTCTGGAACCGCTTGCATCGAGTCTCGCCGTGTTGAGTGAAGAGGAAAAGGAAGCCGGTGTCTGTCTCATAGACATTGGCGGCGGAACAACGGATATTGCAATCTTTTACGATAACATTATTCGCCATACGGCCGTGATCCCTTTTGGAGGAAATATTGTCACGAGCGATATCAAGCAGGGGCTGATGGTTTTGCCACAGCAGGCTGAACAACTGAAAACGCGGTTTGGAAAAGCGATCGCGGAAGAAGCAAGTCCCAATGAAATTGTTTCGATCCCTGGCATCCGCAACCGGGCGGCAAAGGAAATTTCGGTGAAGAACCTGTCGAATATCATCCAGGCCCGGATGGAAGAGATTGTCGAAATGGCTCACGCCGAGATCATCAGTTCCGGTTTCGAAAACAGGCTTGCCGGAGGAATTGTCATTACCGGTGGAGGGGCTCAGTTGAACTCCTTAAAACACCTGGTTGAATATATGACCGGAATGGATACGCGCGTTGGTTACCCCAATGAGCACCTCGGGAAAAGCAAGATCGATTCGATCAAGAGCCCGATGTACGCAACGGCGGTGGGATTGGTGTTGTCCGGTTTCCGGTCACTTGACGAAAGGGTGGATCGGTATAAAGAGGCGCGTGAAGTTGTAAAGGCGGCCAGAAACAAAAAACCCGCGATTTCTTCGAAGAATTTCTTCAACGATATCCTGAACAAAACAAAAAGCCTGTTGATTGATGATCTTGACGGAAAGAACGAATATTGAAACAACCACTAATCATTAAAATATGTTTGAAACTGGATCATACAAATTTGAAATCCCGAAGCACAGCCACCGGTCCATCATCAAGGTGATTGGCGTTGGCGGGGGTGGTTCCAATGCGGTGAATCACATGTACAAACAAGGCATCAAGGATGTTGAGTTTGTTGTTTGCAATACCGACAATCAGGCGCTGAATCTCAGTCCTGTGCCGAACAAACTCCAGATCGGCGCTAACCTGACGGAAGGCCTGGGATGCGGGGCGAATCCGGAGGTGGGTAAAAACGCAGCCCTTGAAAGCAAAGACCAGATCCGCGAAATGCTGTCCGGCACGAAGATGGTTTTTATCACAGCTGGCATGGGGGGCGGGACAGGCACAGGAGCCGCACCGGTGATTGCAAAGATCGCCAAGGACATGGACATTCTTACCGTGGGTATCGTCACAGCCCCTTTTTCATTTGAAGGAAAGAAAAAGTCGGCGCAGGCGGAGATCGGAATTGAAGGCTTAAGGCAGACCTGCGATACCGTGCTGGTTATATTGAATGACAAATTAAGAGAGATCTACGGAAATTTATCCATTGGTCAGGCATTTGCGGAAGCCGATAACATTCTCACCACGGGCGCAAAGAGCATTGCAGAGATCATTACGCTGGCCGGTTATGTGAATGTTGACTTTCAGGATGTCCGGACGGTGATGCTGAATGCAGGTGCCGCCGTAATGGGTTCCGCCGAAACCCGTGGCGATAGCCGCGCAAAGAAAGCCGCCCAGGGAGCACTATCCTCACCGTTGCTCGATAACCGCGACATCATGGGGGCCAAGAAGATATTGTTATCGATCATATCCGGGGTCGAAGCGGAACTTCAAATGGATGAGCTGACAGAGATCACCGAATACATTCAAAGCCAGGCGGGAGACGAAGCGGAGATGATTTTCGGACATGGTGTCGATCCTGACCTCGGAGACCGTATCCGGGTCACTGTCATCGCAACCGGTTTTCATGCTGATCCAAAAGTTGCGACCGGCCGGAAGGAAGAAAAAAAATTACTTGACCTCGACAAGTCGCAGGGGTGGCTGTTCAACCCTGATAATTCTGTAAATGAAAAAAAGGATTTTCAGGTTAGAACCAAACCTGGAACACCGGAGAAAACCAGTTCACAGGAAAGGTTAGGAGATAGAGATATTGTTTTTACCGGTCCCTTCACGAAAGTGCCGTCCGCTCCCATCGATGAAACTGACGAAGACGGTGAAGAAGGTTTGCTGAAAGACGATGATTTTGATCCCGAAACAGAACGTTTCGGCGACCAAACCATAAACGAAGATGGCATGATGGAGTTAAGAACGACCAGGGACCGTCTTCAGCAGCAGGCGAAAGAACGCAAGGACCAGTTGAAGCAAGCCCGCAAGCAGGAAATGACGAAAGAGGAATTTAATGAAAAATGGTCCCTGCCGGCGTATCTCCGACGAGGCGTAAAAATGCAGGATGTTCCTCACTCATCGGAACCTTTTATTTCAAAGTACAATTTGAATGATGATAATAGTTTGCTGGGCAATAACAAGTTTTTGCACGACAACGTCGACTAAGCTGAAAGTAAATGCGCCAAGGCAGAAGGCATACATGCCTGAAGCCTCTCGCATGAAACCAATCGAAAACAGATGTTCAATTAAAATCATTGTTGTATGAAACTGAAAGTGACATAACAACAAAAGACAAGCTTCCGGCGCGACAGGTCATTTACTCCATTCGTAGTGGTTGTTGGTTGTAAATATTTTTTGCCGGTGCCGGAATGCTTTTTTAAAAATACAGACAGGACGTGTCTGGAATTTTTTAATCTAAACCTCGCACTTCTGCGGGGTTTTTTTTGACCTTGATTTGACCTTGATTTATAGGATTGTAAGGATTGCCATGATCATGGCAATGACTTTATGCTGGTATTAAGATGAACGTCAGTTCATCAAAAAATCATGGTAATCCTTAAATCCGACGAATCAAGGTCAGAAGCGCATAGAGAATTCGGTGCCTTTGCCGGCGGTGGATTTTACGGTCAACGTTCCCTGATGCTGGCGCATGATCTGCCGGGACAAGCTCAGGCCGATACCGGAGCCCGTTTTTTTCGTCGTGAAGAATGGGATAAATATTTTTTCCATTGCTTCCGGATCAATACCGGAGCCGTTGTCTTTGACGGCAATGACCGGTCTCGACTTTTCGTTGAGCGATGCTTTGAGTTCAATCAGCTTGTGATCCTGGTCTTCGAAAGCCTGGATCGCGTTTTTGATCAGGTTGATGATCACCTGTTCGATCATATTTTTGTCAGCCGAGATCGTGAGGTCTTCCGGATAAACACTGATTGTCAGGTGAATGTTTTTTTCCATCAGTTCCTTGCGATGCAACATCGTCAGTTCGTCGAGCAGCGTTTTGACGGAGATCTGTACGGGCTTTGGCTTAGGAATGCTGGTGAGGCTGCGGAATTCCTTGACAAAATGGATAAGACCCTCACTGCGTTTACTGATGGTTTGCAATGATAAGTGGATATCATTTAACTGATCCCTCGACAGCGGCTGACGGGTGTCCGCTTCCATGTGTTGTTTCAATTCCTCTTCAACAATGCCGGCAAGCGATGATATCGGTGTTACAGAATTCATGATCTCGTGGGTCAGTACGCGCACAAGATTTTGCCAGGCCTCCATTTCCTTTTCTTCGAGTTCGCTTTGGATATTTTGAAGCGAGATTAATTTTACATTTTCACCGCGCAGTGTAAGCTCAATTGCATAGATAGACAATTGTACAAGGTCGTCCCCGATTTTGAGCCGCAGTAATTCACGCCCGCCGGTCTTGAGCTTCACAAAAACGTTGACAAGCGTGTCGCTGACTTCTTTGAGGTCATTGATGGTCTCCGCACGGTTGATCCGCAGCAACCGTCTTGCTGCACTGTTGAAGATCTCGATCTTCCCGTCTTCCCGGAAAATGATGAGACCAATTCCCACATGCATCACAATATTTTTAAAAAACAAAAACTCGGAATCTTTTTCACGACGCGAATTCCTCAGCTTGAGCATGGCAGCATTAAGCTCGCGGTGAAGACGCTGAACACCCGGATCGGTACTGTCGGTTTTAAAGGAGTAGCTGAGATCGTCGAAGCTGATGGAGTCGAGGAAAGAGGCGATATTCTCATTTGATCTGTCGAGGTGTTCGATCAGATGTTTCAGCAGGTATACACTCAATAAGAGGAAAAGAACCGAGAAGATCCAGTCCTGCAGGAATAGGAACAGGGCAAACAGAAAAATTGTGGCTGCGAGAATTGCCACCCGGGGCATCACGGGCGAGCGCCAGTTAAAATCGGAAAACGTGTTTTTCAACAAGGTCTTCAAAGCCATACGCTGACGCTTATTTCCAATTTCATATTTCTAACTGCCGGCCTACACGGTATGGCACAATAATTTTAAAACATCATTCAACAATCATTCTTCTTTCACATGGAGCATGCGGCCTTTTGAGGCCACATGCTCTTTCTTTTAGAGGCCATATTTTTCCATTCTGCGGTACAGGGAAGCCCTTGTTAAGCCCAGCTCATCGGCTGCTTTTGAAATATTTCCATTATGCATCTGCAGCGCTTTTGCGATAGCGGCCCTTTCCACTTCATCCAGATTAAGCGTGTTGTTGCTCGGTCCTGTCGACAGTGAACGACTGAGCAGAAAGTCGGTTTCCTGCAAGGTTGCCGAGTCAGTCATGATCACCGCCCGTTCAATTGCGTGCTGAAGTTCGCGGATGTTGCCGGGCCACGCATAACGTTTTAATTTATCCATCGCTTCCGGCGCGAGGTTATTCACGAGTTTATGATACTTCTTTGCATAGTATTTCAGGAAGTGTTCGGCCAGCATCGGAATGTCTTCAACGCGTTCGCTCAACGGTGGTACGTTGATTTCGACCGTGTTGATGCGATACAACAGGTCCTGGCGAAATGTGCCTTCCTGCACCATCTTTTGGAGCGGCATATTGGTAGCGCAGATCAGCCTGATGTCCACGGCCACTGCATTGTTGGCTCCCACTCGCGTAACCTGTCGTGACTGCAGGGCACTCAACAGTTTGCTCTGAAGGGCCATGCTGAGGTTGCCGATCTCATCCAGGAACAAAGTTCCGCCGCTTGCCAGCTCAAACCTTCCCGGGCGGTCTTCCCGCGCGTCAGTAAATGCACCTTTCTTATGTCCAAATAACTCGCTTTCAAACAAAGTTTCGGTGATCGCACCCATGTCAACGGAAACGAAGCTGTTGTCCTTTCGCAGCGACCGGTGATGAATTGCGCGCGCGATCAATTCTTTTCCGGTTCCGTTTTCCCCAAGTATCAAGATATTGGCGTCTGTTTTCGCAACTTTGTCGATGAGGGCAAAGACATCTTTAATCGGTTGGCTGCGTCCAATGATCTCTCCAAACGGCCTGCTGATCTGTTCCTCCAGCATTTCCTTTGCCTTCTTCAGCTTGTCGACCTGGTTGTAGGATTGCTTAAGGCGAATGGCTGTCGAGATCGTCGCAACCAGTTTTTCATTCTGCCACGGCTTGAGGATAAAATCTGTCGCACCCAGCTTGAGGGCTTTTACCGCCATTTCCACGTCGCCGAATGCCGTGATCATGATCACCACGGCGTTGGGATCTCTCTGGAGGATCTGCTCAAGCCAATGAAATCCTTCCTTTCCACTCGTGATATCTTTGCTGAAATTCATATCCAGCAGGATGACATCGTACGTATCGTTGTTTAAAAGAAACGGGATTTTGTTAGGGTTTTTCTCTATGATCACGTGATGGCTTTGCTTCTTCAGAAGCATTTTCGCGGCGAGGAGCACGTCCTCATCATCATCGATCATTAAAATTTTTCCGCCTTCCTGGGCCACTTTTTGTTTAAGGTTTAGGTGAACGACTGTTTCTAGGAAATAATGTGCCAAAAGACGACCAATCCTGAATTAAACAGGCCAGGGCGGGTCTGGGCTAAATTTTCAATCATTTAATTTTTAGAAAGTCCCGGCGCCTGCTGGCAATCATGCTTTTCAAAGCGGATCGTTGTCCTTGTTTGTACAAATATGTTCAAAAATGAACACAAATGAACATCGTTAAAGGAACTTTGTCAGGGCGTGTATTCGTAGACCTCGACTTTTTTTGAGTGAATGTGAAAAAGCCGCGTATCAGTCATGAGTATGTCGACGCCTTCCTTAAGGTCGTGGGAAACTTCCCGCAGTTCCGCCGAGAACAGGTCAATGAATTTGATTTTCCCGTCTTCGATAAAATAAAGTTCTTCTCCCAGGAAATGAAAGGACCGCAATCCGCGTGCAGGAATTGTCTTGATGTGCCTGCCGATTCCATTAAAAACGAGGATCCCTTTGGCCGGATTATATGCAAAAACAAAACCCTGGTATTCACGCATCATCGCGAAATCACCTGCGTTCTTTATCAAAGTGGAGTCAATGATCACTTCGACTTCCACCTCAGAGGCACGGGGATTTATTTTTTTCAGCGAATGGTCGGCGACATCCAGCACCCACAGTTTGTGATCCCCGGAAGGGCAGATCAGCCATGGTTCTATGACAAATGAGGGATCGATCTTGTACGCGGATGTGATTTCAAAGGATGGACTGAGGTACTCATAATGCTGGGATGATCGGTAATACGCAAACAGGCGCGCGCCGTCTCTTGGATCAAAGAGGGTCGGCGCCGTCTGGCCTTTGTAAACGACCAGTAGGTTTCCATCGGCATCATACTTTTGCAATTGTCCCTCCAGCGTGACCAGGTAAAATTCTCCGGCACGGTCGACAAAGGAGTGAAGGATCGTGTCGCTGACTTCTACCGTCTTCAATTTTTTTTGAGCTGCTGCCGGGGCGGATAAGATCAAAAGCAGGATAACAAGATTTTTCATTCACCCGGGACATTAAAGGTCTTTAACTCAACTTTGGTGCCATCGTATTCGGCATAGGTATTAAAGTTCACCCATTCCCCGAGATTGATATATGTGCTGTTATCACTCACTTTCATATCCAGCGGAAGATGCCGGTGGCCAAAAATGTAAAAGTCGTGGTGACGCATCTTTTCCATTTCCCTGCAGTATGCCAGTAAAAACTCTCCTTCTTCACCGTAAAATTTTTGTTCTTCCTTCCGGATATTGGCGATGCGGCTTCTTTTCGACCAGGCACTCGCGATTCGCATGCCGATGTTGGGATGCAGCCATCTGAACATCCATTGTGCGAACTTGTTATTGAAAAAGTATTTCTTGAGCAGTTTGTATGTCGTGTCGCCCGGTCCGAGTCCATCGCCGTGTCCAATGAGCAATCTTTGGTTTCCCACAATCAGGAGCAGCGGGTCATTGAAAACCGGAATGGCAAGTTCGGTGGGAAAGTAATCAAACATCCAAAGGTCATGATTGCCGGTAAAAAAGGTCACAGGTATACCTGCATCGCGTATGTCCGCAATTTTTCCCAGCAGTCGTATATAACCTTTCGGAACAGTGTATTTGTATTCGAACCAGAAATCAAAAATATCGCCAAGCAGGTAAATAGAATGCGCATCATGACGGATAGATTCGAGCCATGCCACAATCCGCTTCTCACGTATCAGGCTGCTGGCGCGGTCGGGTACACCCAGGTGGAAGTCGGAAGCAAAGTATATCTTTTTGTTATCTAAAGAAGATAATTCTGTTTGCATAGTTTGAGTTTTCCGAGACCTGTAAGTCTGCAGATAAAAAAACTCAGGTGTAAAAACCTGAGTTTCAAAAATAAGATTATAATCCTGAACTACCTATCGTCCGACCTTATCAGGTTTTTCGCCTTCCAGGGTAGGAGGTGTATCAACACCGGGTTGTTCATTCTCGTGTGCTTTCTTTTCGTACTTGCCCTGGCCATTCGTAAACTGCTGGTAAGTTGTCGGTTTGTCGAAGGGACGTTTACCGATCAACCTCTCGAGGTCTGACTGGAAGAGGATTTCTTTTTCAAGCAATTCAGCTGCGATGACATCCAGGTGCCTGCGATGTTGTGTTAAAAGGCCTTTGGTGCGGTTGTACGCTTCATCGATTATATTTCTGACTTCCTTGTCGATCTTTTCGGCCGTTGCATCCGAATAAGGCTTCTGGAAAGTGTAGTCGGACTGTTTCGAGTCATAGTATGACATGTTGCCAATCTCCTTGTTCATCCCATAGATGGTGACCATGCCGTAGGCCATCTTGGTGGTGCGCTCAAGGTCACTTAACGCGCCCGTCGATATTTTTCCGAATACGATCTCCTCGGCAGCACGTCCTCCGAAGGCCATACACATTTCATCCATCATTTGTTCGGTTTGATAGAGGAACTGCTCTTTTGGTAAATATTGAGCGTATCCTAAAGCTGCAACGCCGCGGGGGACAATACTGACTTTCACCAGCGGATCGGCGTGCTCCAGGAACCACCCTGCTACGGCGTGTCCCGCTTCGTGGAAAGCCACGATTTTCTTTTCTTCCGGAGAAATGATCTTGTTTTTCTTTTCCAATCCGCCGATCACACGGTCAATTGCATCCTGAAAGTCCTGCATATCCACGGCTTTCTTGTCTCTTCTCGCGGCAATAAGGGCCGCCTCGTTACAGACGTTGGCGATTTCGGCACCGGCAAAGCCAGGAGTTTGAGCGGAAAGCTTTTTAACGTCCACCGTCGGATCGAGTTTGATCGGTTTCAGGTGAACTTTAAAGATATGTTCTCTTCCGACGATATCGGGCTTGTCGATGCTGATTTGGCGGTCGAAACGACCTGGTCGCAGCAAAGCAGAATCCAGCACATCGGGGCGGTTGGTTGCCGCGAGAATAATGACCCCGGAGTCGGTGGCGAAACCATCCATCTCCACAAGCAAAGAATTGAGTGTGTTTTCCCTTTCATCATTCGCGCCAGGCAGCTGGCCCCGGCCACGCGAGCGGCCTATCGCGTCAATCTCATCTATGAATACAATACATGGAGCCTTTTCCTTGGCTTGTTTAAAAAGGTCGCGAACACGCGCTGCCCCTACACCGACGAACATTTCAACGAAGTCGGAACCAGACAACGAAAAGAATGGTACTGCCGCTTCGCCAGCCACAGCCTTTGCAAGCAACGTTTTACCAGTGCCAGGAGGGCCGACAAGCAATGCGCCTTTCGGGATCTTTCCACCAAGTTTGGTGAACTTCCCGGGGTTTTTCAGAAAGTCGACAATCTCTTTTACTTCTTCCTTCGCTTCATCGAGCCCAGCGACATCTTCAAATGTGATTTTAACTTTGTTTTCGGCATCAAAAAGGGCTGCTTTCGATTTACCGATATTGAAGATCTGGCCTCCAGGTCCACCCCCGCCTGTCATACGACGCATCAGCATCCAGAATCCGAACAGAAGCAGGAATAAGAATCCCCATTGAATGAATATGCTAAAATAATTTTCCCGGTTGTCGGACTTGTATTCCGGCCTGTTTTCGTCGGGAAGCTTTTTGATCAGGTCTTCGAATTTTTCATCGAATCTGTCGATCGAAGTAATTCTGAGTACATAGTGCGGGCCGGCTGTGTTTGACACCAGCAGTCCTTCGTTTATATCCTGACGGTATTTGGCGTTTTTCAATGCGTCCGGCTTGAGTGTGATCTCAACAACTTCCTGGTTTTTTATCAGGAATACTTTTTTCACGTCACCGGCCTTTACCATTTGTTCGAACTCATAGTAGGACTTTTCCTTGAGGTCGCTTGAGTTATTTATGTACATCACCCCCAATATCACGGCTATGGTTGCCAGAATTACCCAGATCTGATAATTGCCTCTGGGAGGTTTATTGGATAGCAGAGGTTTATTGTTGTCTTTCTTGTCGGCCATTTTGTAAGTATATCAATTAAGCTTTTTAATGAATAACGCGTACCAAGCGCCAAAGTTCTTAAGGATGATCTGCAATCTCGACTATATCAGCGTCTCCCCAAAGGGTTTCTAATGCATAAAAGTCCCGCCTGTCTTTTCTGAATACATGCGCAACTACATTAATGTAGTCGAGCAGCATCCATTCTTTATTGTTTTTACCTTCAATATGCCAGGGATTTTCTTTCAGGGTCTTGAATACTTCTTGATCTACCGAATCAGCAATGGCATCAAGTTGTCTATCGGAATTGCCGGAGCAAATTACAAAAAAATCAGCGACAGCATTTTTTACTTTCCGAAGGTCCATGACCACTATATCATAGGCCTTTTTTTCCTGCATCCCCTTTACAATAATTTCGCTCAGTTTCTCAGAACTAATTCCCTTCGTTTTTTTAGCCATTAAGCTATCTTCGTTTTTTTAATCTGTAGGTTATCAACACACAAAACTAAATAAATTCCTATTGTATAAAATTCCTGCCACGTCGCTTTTCATGGGAAAGAAGCTTGTTTTTGTGCCAGAATGTCACTCGACCAACGCTTTAGCCCACGAATTAAGCCAGAATACTTCAATAATCGACGGGACAGTCATTATCACCCATAATCAGACCGCTGGCCGAGGTCAGCGAGGAAATACATGGGAGGCGGAACCGGGAAAAAACCTGACTTTCTCGGTCTTGCTCAAACCGGGTTTTCTTTCGATTAAAGATCAGTTTTTCCTCAATATCTTCACGTCTTTAGCCATTCACGATGTTTTACGGGATAAAATAAAAGCCATTGTGAGTATCAAATGGCCCAATGACATCCTTGTTTCCAGGAAAAAGCTGTGTGGTATTCTCGTTCAGAACCAAATTCAGGCCCAACAAGTTTCAACTTCCATCATTGGTATCGGAATAAATGTTAATCAAACCGAGTTTAAAGCCGCGGCCGCAACTTCTATCTTCAATGAGACAGGTAGGTATTTTGATCTGCCGGAACTCCTTGAAGAGTTCATTGGGTGTCTTGAAAGGAGATATCTTCAGCTTCGTACCGGCGAGTTCGCGCTTTTGAAACAACAATACCTGCACCATCTTTACGGAAGAAATGAAAACCACCGCTTTGTTTCGAATGACATTCCTTTTAACGGAATCATTACAGGCATTGATGATAACGGCAAATTGGTCGTTGAAACCCCGAATGAGCGAAGATCCTTTAACTTCCAGGAACTAAAATTTCTCCTCGACGCCGAAATATGAGCCTTTTCACAACCCAAAGCCGAATCATTGTCACCTGCCATAAACGTTTGTCGCCCTACCTGGAGAAGGAAATTACCGACATGGGCCTCGGACCCGTACGCGCTTTTCCTACGGGTGTGGAATTGCAAGGCACGTTAATAGACTGTATTCAGCTGAATCTGAGCCTGCGTTGTGCCAGCCAGGTACATTATTCCCTGAAGGAATTTTCCGCCAATAAGCCGGAAGACGTCTACCAGGCCCTGGTACGATATCCGTGGGAGGAACTGATTCCAAACGATGGTTATTTCTCGGTTACGAGTAATGTTGATCATTTCACGGTCAACACAAATCTGTTTGTCAATGTTAAGGTTAAGGATGCGATCGTTGACAGGCTTCGAAAAGTAACAGGCTCTCGTCCCAATTCCGGACCGGCGGCCGACCGGCTGGTGATCTACCTGTTCTGGAAGGATTCAAGAGCGGAGGTGTTTCTCGATACATCCGGCGAAACGTTATCCAAACACGGATACCGTAAAATCCCGGGCAAAGCCCCCATGCTCGAGGCGCTCGCGGCCGCAACGATTACGGCTACACGCTGGGACGCGAAAATGCCTTTCGTGAATCCAATGTGCGGATCGGGAACTGTCGCCATTGAAGCTGCTTTACTGGCCACAAACCGTCGCCCCGGCCTCTTAAGAAAAAACTATTCATTCATGTATGTGAAGGAATACGACCCGCAATTTTACGAAGCGGAATACAGGCGAATTGAATCGATGGTTGCCGACGCTGCGGGACTTGAAGTGATTGCCACGGACATCAGCCACGATGCCGTCGACATTTCAAAAGTCAATGCCGGCCTTGCGGGGGTTGAAAAGTTGATACACTTTGAAACCGGTGATTTCGAAACGACACCTTTGCCGGCTAGGCCTGGAGTTATATTCTTTAACCCGGAATATGGAGAACGCCTCGGCGATGTTAAAAACCTGGAAGAGACCTATGCACGGATCGGCGATTTTCTGAAGAAAAAGTGTCAGGGGTACCGGGGTTATATTTTTACAGCGAACTTTGAACTTGCAAAAAGGATCGGACTAAAGGCGAGCAAAAGGATTGAGTTCTATACTGCGAAACTGGATTGCCGTTTACTTGAATACGAGTTGTATGCGGGATCAAAACGTACGCGCGACAACCCGGAAACCGGGCAGACCACAATCGCAGGCGACTGAAAACGAAACGTCCCGCCGGAAGGCAGGACGTTTGTGGTTAAGGGTTGTTTTGTGTTTAGCCTGTTACATAGCTTGCTTTCGACTTGTTCTTTTCTCCAGCCGTTGTGGCTGACGTTCCGGTGGTGCCGGTTTGTGTTGCCGATAGGTCGGCTCCCGCATACGATCCACCGGTGGTTTTTCCGACCCGAATTCTGTTTTCGACATTCTTGACGCCGGAAACTGCTTCCGCCAGGTCTTCAGCCCTTCTTTTTTCACTGCGCTCGCTTACGGTACCGGTGAGCGTTACATCGCCATTGTTGACCATCACTTCCAGATCGGAAGCATCTACCCATGGGTCGTCGCTTAGCCGATCATTAACATCTTCCTTGATCCTTTCATCCGACCGGTTGTAATTTTTTGGGCCTTTGCCCCGGAAATTCATCCGTTCATCTCTTTCCCTTCTGCGTTCTGCATCTTCATCGCCGAACCAACTCGAGACTTCATCGCGGGTGCGGTCCCACCAGGATCTTTCATTTCGGTCACCGCGTCCAAAACCCCTGCCTTCACCACGACCGTAATAATTGCGGTAGTTGGTTGAACCATAATATGGATTTTCATCATAACTCCTCCGTCCACGGTTTTCATAGCCACTGCTATAATCGGCGCCGCCTAATCCGGTGTATCCGCCGTTAAAGCCGCGATCGAACCGATCATAGTCGCGATCGTACAAACCACGGTTAGAACCGAATGACGTTCTTCCACTATTTCCATAAGGGCCGCTGTCATAGTATGAGTTGTTGCCCATGTAATTCCCGCCACCATACGACGAGCCGTATTCCCTGCCGCCATAACCAAAATTGCGGTCCTGAGTTCCGTAATTTCCCTGGTTGAACTCGCTACCCATTCTGCCCTGGCCTTCATAGCCTCTCGACCCCGAGTCGCGATTCCACCGGTTGCCAGTGTTTCCTTCTTCATTCATTCTGTTGAAGCGCGAGCTGTTTCCACTGTACCCGTAATCTCGGTCCTGCCAACCCTGGTTACTTGCCTGGTTACGTTCTTCCCAGTTGCGTTGCTGACGATTGTAATCGCTGTCCCATTCCTGACTAGTAAAGCGATTTTCGCTTCCCTGATTTCGGTTTTCTGCCATAACATTTTAGATTTAAGTGGAAAATATGATGATAGGAATGCAGGAAGGAACAAAAGTATGCCCGCGCAATCGTTTTAAATTTTAAACGCCGCTGTAGAAGGGGTTACTCGAAAGGACGACTCAATGAATAAATTCAATCACAGTTTCGCCTTCAGGTATAGTAACATTGACGTGCCAACGCCTAATTCTGATCTGACCCTCACCGAACCCCCGTGCAGGCTCATGATCTGTTTCGACAGGCTTAATCCAATACCCGATCCGTCTTTACGTGTGGAGAAAAATGGAGTAAAAATTTCCTTAATTTCTTTTTGGCTGATTCCCTTTCCATTGTCTTTGACTTCGATCACGACGAATGGAGAGTCGAAAAATGCCGCAATACGGATGGCAGGCGCTGGCCGGTTTTCCAATGCATGAACACTGTTGGTGATCAGGTTGATCACTACCTGTTCAAGCAATACAGGATCAGCATTGATTGAAAGATCACACGGCGAGAGCACGAGCTCGATATTTTTCTCGCGCAGCTGCTGTTTCATCAGATTTTCAATGGATCGAAAAAATTCCTGCAGCCGGATCGTTTCAATTTTTGGCTTCGGAACGCGTGTGAGCTTGCGGTAATTTTCGATGAAGTGAAGAAGTCCGTCGCTTCTTTTTTGAATCGTTTGCAATGCAAACCTGATATCCTTGATATTTTCTGCCGTGATATCCTTTAGTTCTTTCTGGTTTTGATTGCGATCCTCCATCAAGCTTTGCATCGTTTCCGTTAATGAAGAAATCGGTGTAACAGAATTCATGATCTCGTGCGTAAGTATCCGGATCAGTTTATGCCATGCTTCGATTTCCTTTTGTTCGATTTCAGAATTGATGTCCTGGAACGTTATCAGTTTTACAGTTTTATCCAGTATCAGCAATGTGCTGACGTCGACGGAAAGGAAGCGGGTTTCATCCGATGCTCGCAGCTCGATCAGCTTCCTGCCGCGATCTCCGAGTGGGTCAATCTCGTTGAAAAATTGCGGGTTGAGGTCTTTCAGCAATTTCAAGTTCCGAACGCCTTCGGCACCAAGCATTGACGACGCCGTCGGATTGATCCAGGTGATGTCAGCATTCTCTATTGCGATCAATCCGATGTTTAGCTGGTTGACGAGGAGTTGAAGAAAATGAAACTGGGCCTCTTTTTCAATCTTCACCTGTTTGTATGCATCCACCAGATCACTCATGCTTCGGTGAAGTTCGCGAAACGACTTTCCCAGCCCGGATTGTTTGAACGTGATCGAAAAATCTGAATGACGGATCGCAAGAAAAAAACGGGTCAGCTCGCGATTCGTATGATTCACAAAACGGATCAGGTCAGCTGCCTGTACGATCAGGATTAAAGTCAGGATGATCTGGTTAAAGAACAGGCGTTTGTCGCCAAGGATGGTACTGATGAGTATCACATTCCCGATCAGCAGGGACAGACGCACGATAACGAGAATACTGAACCGTTTGAAGAGCATGTCAATGGATCCCGTGTTTTTTCATACGTCGGTAAAGTGCGGTTCGCGTCATACCAAGGGCAATCGCCGTTTGACTGACGTTACCCTCGTTTTCATCGAGCGATTGAAGAATGAAATTTTTTTCCATTTCATCCAAAGTCTTAGGGACAGAAGAATCGGGTTTCGTTTTCATCGGGATGCCACTGATGAGCAATTCGGGAGACCTGATCGTTTTCTCCTCACTGAGTATCACCGCTCTTTCGATGGCATGTTGCAGCTCACGTATGTTTCCGGGCCAAAAATATTTTTGCATTTTCTGGATAACCGTCTTGTCCAGCTTCATTCCAGGCCGCTTGTACTTTTTGGAATACATGTTAAGAAAATGATCGGCGAGTTGTGCGATATCTTCGACACGTTCCCTGAGGGCCGGAATTCGTATCTCGACGGTATTGATGCGGTAAAGCAAATCCTGCCGGAATTTCTTTTCGTACACCATCTGGTGCAGGTCCAGGTTCGTTGCACAGATCAACCGAAAATCAACTGGTATTTCCTTGTTTGAACCAACCCGCTGTATCTTTCGATTCTGCAGGACTGTCAGCAATTTTGACTGTAACGAAAGGGTGAGATTCCCGATCTCATCGAGAAAAATTGTTCCGGACGAGGCAAGCTCGAATCTGCCCGGCTTATCCTGTTTTGCATCGGTAAATGCGCCTTTTACGTGTCCAAACAACTCGCTCTCAAACAGACTCTCGGTAATGGCACCTAGATCTACGGTAATGAAAACATTTTTGCTGCGCAACGATTTTCGGTGTATCGCCCGCGCGACCAGTTCTTTCCCGGTGCCATTCTCGCCAAGAATCAACACATCGGCATCGGTGGTGGCCACCCTGTCAATCATTTCCCGGACTCTTTGGATTGCGGGAGAATGTCCGACAAAGTCAAAATAGGGCTGATCAATGTCGCGGGTGAGTTGCTCATGGGTATCTTTTAATTTTTCGATCTCTTTTTTCGATTGCCTCAATCTCAACGCGGACATGATGGTGCCGAGAAGTTTTTGGTTTTTCCAGGGTTTTAACACGAAGTCGGTCGCTCCTTTTTTCATCGCCTTGACTGCAATATCCACTTCCCCATATGCGGTGATCAGAATAACAACGACGTTTGGGTCTGAAGCCAGGATTTCCCCTAGCCAGTGAAACCCTTCGTCACCGTCATTCACCCCCGCTTTGAAATTCATGTCAAGCAGGATCACATCATAGTCAGTTGCTTTTAAACGGTCCGGAATTCTCTCAGGATCCTGTTCGATATGAACCAGGGAAAACTCCTGTTTCAGGAACATCTTTGCTGTTTCCAATATGTCGCGGTCATCATCAACAATCAACAGTTTTGCCTGCTCCATGGTTTTGTAAAGAAATTGTAACGTTTTTAATTATATCAATGATATCAAAACTGATACATTGATATAACATATGCAACCATTTGTTATAGCAGGAATTATTGGTTATCAGGTACTTGCATAATTGAACTTTCAGGTCTTTTTTTAAATCCATCAATTCCTGTATTGTTACCATGGGAATTCCGGGTCCGAATGAGAAAATTCATCCGATTTTTATTATTCAAACCTATCCTCTGGATTGTAGAGAACTTTTCATCTGCGCCTGACCGGCAACGGATTTTCAGTTCACTCTCGAAGTTGCGGGAAAAAACAGAACAAGGCGGGCAGAAAGGGTTCGTCATTCCTTTCGAGGCCCGATCCGGTAAATTCATTATTTTTTCTGATCAGCATAAAGGAAGAAAAAACGGTGCAGACGATTTTGCGCTCGCTGAGCCGAATTATCTTGCGGCACTTGCTTATTACGAGCAAGATGGTTTTCACCTCATCTCACTCGGTGATTCTGAAGAGCTTTGGGAGAATACATTGCTACAGGTCCGCAAACATAACCTATCATCATTTGAAGCCGAAGGGAAGTTCGCTGCAAAGGGCGCTTTTACAAAAATTTTTGGCAACCACGATCTCGACTGGGACATAGATCCGCTCGCCTCCGTCTACCTGAAGGAGATTTACGGTATCCCGATCGTTGCCCTGGAAGCAATCTTGCTCGAAACCACTGTCGGGGGCCAGGTATTGAAGATCTTTTGTACGCATGGGCACCAGGGTGATCTTCAAAGCGACGGCAATTGGTTTAGCAAGTTTTTTGTTTCAAAGATCTGGGCGCCGCTACAGGCGTATTTGAAAATCAATCCAAATACGCCCGCCTACGATGCCGGGCTAAAAACCGTCCATAACACAATGATGTATGAATGGTCAGCAAGCCAGAAGAATCTTGTGCTGATCACGGGCCATACCCACCAACCCGTATTTGCATCGCTTACGCATATAGAAAGATTGCATCGCAAGCAAAAACAAGCCTTGTATGAGCACAACAAAGAGTGGGCGGAAGCAATTGACCTTGAAATTGCCTGGAGTAGCAGGCGTGATCAAATTGTACGTGAGGACTTTCTCAATATGCGACCCACCTATTTCAATTCGGGCTGCTGTTGTTTCAGCGATGGCGATATCACTGGTATGGAAATTTCCAATGGAAGTATTTCGCTGGTGAAATGGAAAATGGTGGACGGGAAAAGCAACCGGATCATATTGGAGCAAAGAACATTGGAGCAGCTTGTTACCGACCTTTCGCCAAAGGCCGTAACGGAAAATCAACGGTAACACAGTTGGCCATAAGGGCAATTTTTACAGGTGATCAGATCGTTGGTCTGGTCGAATGGCACCTGGGGATTGAATAGCTCATTAAAAACTCCCGTTAAACGCGACTCGAATTCCGGCAGGAGCGGTTCAACATCGGCGATTTGCTCACCGTTGATCTTCAGTCCGAATGAAAATTCCTCGTCGAATAAATTCATTCGATTGATCAGACCCGGTATTACCTGGTAGTTTGATCCTTTGCCATGGCCAAGGAACGTTCGCTTATAAAGCAACGCATACAACAGGGTTTGGAACGCGGCTTTATTTCTGTTCTCATCTCGTGCAAATAGGGAGGCAAGCGTCTCGAAGCTAAGTTTGTCTTTTCCCGTTTTGTAGTCGATCACTCTCAAGATATTATCTTTCCTGTCGACCCGGTCGATCTTCCCCCCGATCACCGCCTTAAAAGGCGACACGTCGATTGGCAGCGCGTATGTGATGCCGCCCTGCTCCAAGGCTTCAATGCTGAAGGGAGCGTAAGCCCGGTCTATCTCCACGATCCGGTCGGCGAATCGCCTGACCACTTCCCTGACAACGAGGCGTTGACCTTCATACGATACGTCAGCTTGTGGGTCGAGATTGTATGCTTCGATAAAAACTGTATCGATAAGTTTCTCCATGCTGGATTCGTAGCCATCAAAATCCGCGGCTTCAATCAGTTTGGTGCCTTTGAAAGACTGGATGTTGCGGTAGAATCTTTCCATCACTTCATGGAGGAAATTTCCCAACACGCGCGCGTCAAGCTCCTCTTCAACTTCGGCGGGTTCCTTGATCTTTGCAATGTGGCGGAAATAGAATCTCAGCCTGCATTCCAGGTACGTATTGAGGGCGGACGGCGAAATGCCCTGAAAATATGCATTTCCCTCATTCAGTTTTTTCAGATCCTCCATCACGGAATGGTTCTTGTCGACGACGATCGGTTTGATGCCTGTCGGCCGGATTGGGTTGTGCAGGATCCGGGTTTCAATGGTGACGCCGGATTCATAAATCAGCTGCTGCAAATAGCGACTCATTTCGCCCTGCCCAAGCACGTCGGTTTCCGAATTGTAAAAGAGGAAGATATTTTCGGCGCGTTGCAAAATCCGGTAAAACAAGTAGGAGTATATAGCGTCCTGATCCTGTTGGGTGGGCAACCCATATGCTTTCCGGATATTGAATGGAATATATGAGCCATTCTTCCCCGCGGATGGGAACGACCCTTCATTCAACGACATGATGAAAACATTCTTGAAGTCGAGGTTTCGTGTTTCAAGCACTCCCATCACCTGCAGTCCCTTCAATGGTTCTCCTGCAAAAGGAATTTTCTGATTGCGCACCAACGTTCTGAATAAACGCAGGAATGATTTTAACGATCGCTTGCGCAGTTTTGGATTTTTTGGATCGGTTCCTGAAGAAGCGTCCCCTGCGAGTACATTTTCAAGCTTGTTGAACAATTGTAAAAAATGCAGCGCATATTCCTTGTCAAAGTCCGTTATCGTTTTCAACGATCCGATGCCGGCTACAATTTCCCTGACATATCGCAGGAAAGCTGCGCCGGTCGCGACCTGGGTCTGGAATTTTTCGAAATCTTGAAACACCATTCGGTGGAGCTCGGCTTCAGTAGCTAAAAAACCCGCGGGAATGTGTACCCAATTTTGCTTGAGTATTTCTTTTCTCTTGTTATTTGACGAAACAGGATCCGCGGCCACCAGGTAAGGGTGCCCGAGCAATGCAAGCACCTGTCTGTGATTAAAATGGTTATTTTTCTCGGAAAGCTGCAGGTCTGCCAGTAACTCGACCAGATTGAACAGAGGCGTATTGCTCAATGGAAACCCCATCGTCACATTAAGTTTTTCAACGGAGGCAGACAATCCGTGCAGGACCGGTGTCAATAATTTTTCATCCGGCAACACCACCAGTGTTTCCTCAGGGTCGAACTCACCCAGATGCTGATCGACCAGTTGGGTCATGAGCTTCGCTTGTCCGATTGGTTGTGCCGCGCCGAAAATTTTTATTGTTTTGCCTTGCGCGGCCTTTGCTGAGAAATTTGCCGGTATATCCGGCTCAAAGGTTTTTCGGAACACCGGATGTTCCTGATACGCGCGAAAAAATTTACCAGCCTCCTGCTTTTTATTGTTGACATAGTACTGGTCGATATCCCAAAACATTTCCGCGCCGGCGTGGGAGATAAAAAATTCAATGATCTTTTCTTCGGCTGTCGTCAGCGCATTGAAGCCAATGAATTTTACGTTTTTGTCACTGAATCCGTTTTTTGAGATGACTTCGGGGGAGATGGTTTCGGCCACCTGCCGGTGGAGCATTCCTTCGTAAGCGAGGCCCCGGTCGGATAGTTTTTGACAGAAAATGTTGTAAACTTCACCCAGTTGTTTCCACACGTCCAGAAACCTTTTCTTATTAACAGAAATATTTTCCTGGAAATGACTCCAGAAATTTTGTAGGAACGCGTGTTGCTCCTCGGTAAGAAAATCAAAGGAAGCATCGAGTTCCTTTTGGTGGCTGAGATCTTTGAAAAGCAGGTGTGCGTGGATCAGGTATTTATCCGTTTCATTAAAGTCGCGCAGCAACATTTCTCCCCAGAAGTAAAACTGATCAAAAGGTTCTGGTTCGTATCCCGGGGATTTGAATTGCGTCGGGAAGATCACTTCGTGATAAGTTTCATAAAGCAAATGGATCAGTTCGATCTTATCAGCCAGGTTCAGCGGCGAAAGTTTTGTGATGAAATCTTCAATCGTAAGCACGGCAGGAGCAAACACCGGCTTATTTATTTTCCGGGCCAGATACTTTTGCAGATATAAAACAGCTCGCCTGTTGGGAAATACCATTACGACCGTGCCAAGATCGCGATGTTGGCGGTAAATTTTTTCTGCTACTTCCTCTAGAAATGGTTTCATGTTAAAAACCTAATGATAATTGGTCCTTACTTACAGCTCTTTTCACGAGTTTTTGTTTTCCTTCCGCCTTCACTTCGATAACGCTCTTTTCCCGCAGATACAGCAAATAGCCCCTTACATCCGGGTAATTCATTTTTCGCAGGATCGCCATGTACTCCTGCACTTGTGTATTGTCTGTTTTTGAAGGTGATCCGGTTTTGAAATCAATGACAACCGCAATGTCATCTCGGATCAGCAGGCGGTCGATTCTTTTTTGCTCACCGCCCGGAACAATGATCGGAACTTCTGTTTTCGCGCTCCATTCAGTCCCAAACCACGACGAAACCTGCGGAATGGTAAAAAGATCTGAAAGCTCGGTTGTGATCATTTTCCTTTCTGCAGTATTAATAAAGCCATCGGTGACGAGTTGGTCAATGACTGTTTCAATGTCTGCCTCACTTGCGAGTCGCGAAAGGACAGCGTGCATTTGTATACCATAGTTGATTTTCTCCCGCATTTCAGAGGCGTCCTGTTCGAAGTACCCGCTTGCGTTTCGCCGGATGACGAGCTTTTGCTGCCAGGGTGAAACCATGTACCGGTCCAGTTCGATGCCCTGGTGCTCAATATCGTGTCGTGGTGGCGTAACCTGCCATTCGCCGGAGGCCCAGACCATTTTGTCTTTTTGCCAATGGGCGTTCAATTCGCCATTTTGTTGAATCGTTTGATATATCAAGCCTGCAACTGATTCGCGTGTGCCTTTCACCTGGGGGGCAGGCGCAGTGATCATCATGCCATTCGCTGCGCGCGTGAGTGCTACATAGAGAAGGTTCAGGTTGTCAAGGAATGTTTTTGTTTTCTCTTCCCTGTAGAAATCTGAAAAGAAAGTTTGTTCCAGGTTTTTGGCGTAACGCACCGGAAGATATCCGGCGATATCGAATGGCGGCAATGGGGACCTGACCCATAAATTCGGGGCCTGCCAGTTATCGTGATCGAGAAGCCAGGAGCAAAACGGAATGATGACATAAGGAAACTGCAACCCTTTTGACTTATGGATGGTGAGAATCTGAACCGCTTCAACGTCGCCGGAAATGGCGATCGATCTTTTATGCCTGTTATCTTCCCACCAGTCGAGAAAAGCACCGAGGTCATTTCGCTCGCGATTGCAAAATTCAAGGATGAGATCCTGGAATGCCTGCAGGTACACAAGTTCTCCTTTGATCACACCGAGTTCAAACAGCCGGATGAGTGTTTCGGTTAACTCGATCAGCGAAAGTTTCCGGAGAAAAACCTTCTCCCTGGTGAAGGAGGGGGGAAGATTGTTTTCATAAATGGACTGGTTTGCAACCGTGAAGACGTCGGATAATATGCGATCGGGTTCGTGAAGACGTGCGTACTCGTAGCCCAGTTGAGCGCGGGCGATTGCGTCTTCGGGATTTAAGAGATACCGCATGGCGCCGAGCAACAGGTTTACGCAAGCGGCGCCGTCGATACGCAACGACTCATTCGACATAACATCATAACGACAGTCCGGGCGCGCCTTGCCGGAGTCCTTATATTGCAGGAGATAATTTGCAATACGCTGCCCTTCGTCATTTTTTCTCACGAGGATTGCAATATCTTTTAAGGGAACACCATGCAATTGCAGTTTTTCCAAAAAAGCCGGGATCTGTTCGAGCGCCTGTTCCTTCCACTGACCGGCGACGGAATTCAAAGCCGGGTCTGGTGCACCCTCGGCAGCTTCTTCTTTGATGAACTGGATATGGACAAAACCGTTTTCCTTCCTGAAACTTTTCTGCTCGACATCGTTGTAGGCCGTAAAAGGGTTTTCCTCCGAAGTGGCTTTGGAAACGATGGCGGCAGCCGTTTTGAAAAACTGATTGTTGAATTCGACAATTTTCCTTGAGCTTCTGAAGTTGAAGTCGAGCTCCTTTATCGTTGTGCGGGCTGGGCCAACAGCAGGAGCAATTTGTTGCTGGAGGAGGTTGAGGTCCCCGCCGCGCCAGCGATAAATGGCCTGTTTGACGTCACCCACTACCAGGCTACTGTTTCCCTGGTCCAGGCTATTCAGTATCAGGGGCTGAAAATTTTTCCATTGCATCCCCGACGTGTCCTGGAATTCGTCGATGAGGTAGTTTTTGTAAAAGGATCCAACTTTTTCATAAATAAAGGGTGTATCACTGTCCTGGATCACACCCTGCAAAAACTTTGGCGCATCCGCCAGCAGCATCAGGTTATTCTCATCTTTGAATTCCTTGAGCTTTCTTGAAATGTCGGCCGTAAGGCCGAAAACATACAGGTTCCTGAGTGCGGTTTCGGCGGTGAACGCTTGTCTGTACCGTGCGTCGTATTGGTCAAGAACCGATTTTAACAGTGGAACGAGTTTTTGCTCTGCGACCTGTTTGATCAGGGCCGAATGGGGCGAAGTTTTATTGGGCCATTTTTCCGGGTAAATAAAATGATTCCTGACCCTCTCGCCAGCGCTTAGATTGCTGAGATTTTTTTCAAATGCAAACAGTTTAAAAAAGGTGAGTAGTCCGGAATTTTTGCCATAGCTGAAATCTTCCGCAGTCCATCTGTTAGCCTCGATGATCCGCAGCGCTTCACGGGCAGGATTTGAAACGTCGCGTAAAAAACCAGTTCTCAGTTCCCAGAGGGTATTTTTCAGCTTACGGAAAAATTGTTTTTCAGAAGTCACCGTGCTGACATCGTCCTCGATCGCCTTGAATTCTTCCCGGAAAATCTCTTTTGCAAATTCAATAAGGCTATACCGGACATCCCATGCTTTCTCGTTTTCGAGGTTTTCCTTGGCAAATTCCACTACCCAGTCCGTTAGTTCTTTATCACCGCCAAGCTCGTCGATGAGATTGTCAATCACATCTTCAAGCACGGCATCCTGTTCGACTTCCAGCCGGTAATCGCCGGCCAGGCCCGACTCGCGCGTAAACGAACGGATCACTTTCTGGAAAAAAGCATCAATGGTGCTGATGGAGAATTGCGTATAGTCATGGAGGATCGCTGCCTGGGTTTCCTGGCTACGCTGCAGAAATGTTTGATCGTCGAGGCCCAATTGCGTTTTAAGTTCCGCGGCAAGGTCATTGGGTTTTTCATTTGAAAACGCGTCAAGGTAATAAAGGATGCGGTCCTTCATTTCCTGCGACGCTTTGTTTGTAAAAGTAACGGCAAGAATGTGTTTGAAATAATCCGCGCGGAATTTCAACGCCAGCCCAAGGTATTCTTTTGCAAGTGTCCGCGTTTTGCCGCTTCCTGCGGAACTCCTGTATATTGAAAATGTCTTTGCCAATGGGAGAAAATGAAAGCAAGTTTAGCAAGGTTTTATGACATTGTGTGGCAATCGCATAGCAGCCGTTATATTTTTCATACGAAACGCCTTTCCATCAGGGAAGTTGATAATTGCCCCTTAAAAATTCCTTCAATTGATTAACTTTGATGAAGCCTTTTAAAACCCTGTTATGAGATACGGCAAAATATTCGTTTTTGTGCTTTTCCTGCTTCTTTACGCTTCTCTGGCCGCTTCGGCGCAGAACAGGAAGCTGGACAAGCGACTGTATAAAGTTGATGTTGCTTACAACGAAGGGAATTATCCCAAGGCGCAAAAGCACCTGAAAAAATTCCGGGCCGGGGCCGTCAAGCTGGGCGTCAGCAATTACATGGTCGATTTTTATATCCGGGAAGCCAGACTGAATCTGGCCTCGGGCATTCTGTCGGGCTTCGAATCAAGTCTGAGCAACGCCCTGGCGATAAGTGAAAAAACCTTTGGACCAACCAGTACAAATTTCGCGTCTACCCTGATTGATGTTGCTGAGTTGCAGAACGAATACGGAAATTTCAGGATCAGTCACGATTACCTGCAGCAATCACTTTCAATTCTGGAGAAATCCGGCCAGATGGATGATGCCTACAAGGCCAGGCTTGCACTCGTGAAAGGAGAAGCCCTGATCGGACAAGGATTTTGGAGAGATGCAGTTCGCGCGTTAAGGGAAGTCGAGTCATACCTTGTAAAACGCGCGGTCGAAAAGGAAACATTTGTGGAAAATGGTCAGATCAAGACCAAAAGGGTATCTGATGTGGAGTATCCAAAGCGGTTTGGAGATTATGGTCGTTTACTGTCGCTGATCGCCACCGCCTATGGTAAAAGTGGAAATATAGACGCCGCCGATTCAGCATTCAACGCGGCTCATACCTGGATGCGGAAAAACTGGCGGTTTCTCGGGGAAACGAATACGCTTATCGTAAAAACTCATTTCGCCCAAGCAAGGATCATCGCGGAAAATAACAATGGCATGGTACCTGAGGGCGTGGAGAAATACAACCATCTGGACAACATTCTATCGGATTTTAAGAAGTACGCAAAACCTACCAGTACGCTGGCGCATGAAATATACCTTGCGTATCTGGCAGAGTTGATTGAGAAGGAGCAGTATTCGCGCTATCACAATATCAAACTGGAATACGAGAAGATATTGCGCAAATATTTCTCGAAAGCCAGCATTGTTCACGCCAACCTGAGCGCCATTGAATTTACCGCTAAGCTTCACAGAGACAAAACCAGGAACCTGCAGGAGAATGCCCTTGGTATGCTGAATTCAAAAGCAATTCCGAAGAACTACCGGACTACCGAACGTGTCATCGAATTTCTGGCGACTGTCGCGCTGAATGATAAAGAGTATTCCCATGCGGAAAGTTTCCTCAAACAGCTGATCGACATCAAAAAGGAGCTGGTCGGCGAGAATTCGCCCGAATATCATCTGACCCGGATCAAACTCGCTAATTTTTATCTTGACTATACAAACAATATCGCGACCGCCGGACAGATATTCGACGAATCTTTTTTCAAGGTGGTTGCAAAAGAGATCGCGCCCAAGCACAAAGATCATCTTGACATTCTGAACCACCTGGCAAAATATTATGAAATTACGGATAACTATAAGCGTGCGTCTCAGATACTCGATCAGGCGAGGGATATGGCGCTACTCAAATACGCCGCTGACGACTATCTCTTTGGGGCCGAGCTCGACTACCTTGCCCAGCTCTACCTGAAGGTCGGAGAATATGAAAAAGCCGAGGAGAACATTACCAGGGCCCTGAAGATTCTGAGTGAATATCGGAAAGAAGAGGACAGGGTTGCTTACTACATTCACGCCATCGAAACCCAGGCAAAATTATTCGGTATTAAAGGCCTGTTCGATGACGCTGAAGATAACCTGGACCGCAGCAGCAAACTCATTCGCAAAGAACACGTTTCAATTGCCGGCGACCTGTCATCCGCGGAGGAATTATCGTCCTTATACATTCAACTTGGCAAATACAGGTCGGCAGAGGACCTTCTCGAGATTTATATTCCGGAATTTGAGGAACTGTTTGGAAAACAATCCGTTCGCCTGGTCGGGCCGCTGGTCAACCAGGGAAGAATATTCCTCGCGCGCGCAGAATACAGCGAAGCCGAAAGAACTGCTTTGCGCGCCAACGCGATCGCGGTAAGCACCTATGGCGAACATTCCACAAAGTCCGCCCCGACCCAGAAATTGCTTGCTGACATTTATTATACGCTGGGCGACCTGGACAAAGCAGAAGCTAATTATCTGAGAGCTTTGAATAGCCAGGAGAAACAGTTCGGTCGACAGCATATCGAGGTTGCAAAATCCCTGTCCAGTCTTGCACTGATCAAATTCTATAAGGGGGACAACCGGCAAAACGTGGAGAAGCTCATGATCGAAGCGCGCGACATCGTGGAGAAAAAACTGACGAAGGATAACCCGCAATACGCGGAGATTCTGAAAAATGTCGCGGTTCTGTATATTTCTGAAGGTAAGTACGATATTGCATTTAATGCCTTAACAGTGGCCGAAGGCATCTGGCGTTCCAAAACAGGCCGCAAGAACAACATCAACGCAGCCAGCATTTATACACTCACGGGAGATGTATACTATCACCTGAAAAATTATCCCAAAGCTAAGGAGTTTTATAACCGCGCTAAAGGCGTCTATCGGGACTACTTCAGTTCGAAGCATCCCGAATATACCAAGGTGCTTTCAAAGCTCAGCAAGGTTGCCTACATGCAGAAAGAATTTAAGGAGTCAAAAGCGCTTATTGAAGAGTCGCTGGGCAATTACGAGAATTTCATTAAGCTGTACTTTCCGGCGCTCAGTGAAGGGGAAAAGGCGAAATACTGGAATACGATCAAAAATGACTTTGAGTTTTACAATACGATTGCTTTCAGCAGCCAGCAGGACATTGACAACCTCGCTGGAAAAGTTTACGATTATCAGCTGCTGACAAAGGCCCTGTTGCTAAGCTCATCGATCAAGATTCGTGAACGAATCATGCAAAGCACAGACGAAGCACTAAAAAATCAATATAGCACGTGGATTCAGAAGAAGGAATTGTTGACACTCGCTTTATCGATGACACCCCAGCAACTGACCGAAAATGGAGTTGACACAGAGGTGCTCCAAAGGGAAGTCGAACGGCTTGAAAAAGACCTCAGCGAGAAATCCGAATTATTTGGCCAGTCATTCGAAAACAAACGACTTAAATTTGATGACGTCCGGAAATCGCTGAAACCAAACGAGGTCGCGATCGAGATGGTGCGTTACCGACATTTCAATCACACGTTTACTGACTCAATTATCTATGCGGCATTATATGTCAAGCCTGAAAATCCGAAGCCGCATGTCATCTTGCTCAAGGATGGGAAAAAAATGGAAACCCGGTACTTCAAATTTTACCGGAACGCGATAACAAACAAGATCCCTGACAACCATTCGTATGATGTTTACTGGAAATCAATCAACGACGGACTTGGACAGGTCGCGACCATCTACCTTTCAGCAGACGGAATATACAACCAGATAAACCTCGAGGCCATACCCACACCCGACGGCCGTTACATTATTGATAACAGCAATATTGTGCTCGTGAGTAACACCAAAGACATTTATTTGAAGAAGATAAAATCGTCTGCACTTGTCAAAGACAACACTGCGTTCATGTTTGGCAATCCGACGTTCTATCTCGCGTCCGCGGATGCCTCGCATAACATTTCTTCATTGCCTGGAACAGAAAAAGAGATCACTGAACTGAAGTATCTGCTCAAGCAAAAAGGCTGGATCACGACGGATTTTGTCTCCAATTTTGCTGCCGAGGAAAAGATCAAGGAGATGAATAGTCCGAAGATTTTTCATATTGCAACACACGGGTTGTATCGGCCGTCGACGCAAATGACCCTTGAAAAGGAATTGGAGGGCAACCAGGCATTACTGTCACAAAATCCTTTAATGCGAACAGGTCTTCTATTAAGAGGAGCGGGCGATTTACTTGAAAAGACCGACTTTAATTACAATATGGAGAGTGGTATTCTGACAGCCTATGAAGCGATGAGCCTCAACCTTGATAAAACTGATCTGGTGGTATTAAGTGCTTGTGAAACGGGTTTGGGTGACCTGCAGGCGGGAGAGGGGGTCTATGGCCTACAGCGCGCTTTCCTTGTTGCCGGCGCAAAGGTGTTAATCATGAGCATGTTCAAGGTTGATGACGAGGCGACGCAGAAACTGATGCTGAAGTTTTACCAGAAATGGCTCAACACCGGGAACTTGCGTCAGAGCTTCATTGACGCGAAAAAAGAATTGCGTGTAGAATATCCCGCTCCCATTTACTGGGGCGCCTTCATCATGATTGGAATGGAATAGCATATCAATCAGGAAAAGCCGTCTGAGAAATTCTCAGGCGGCTTTTTTAGGTCGTTACAAATTACGCTTGAACGCTTAGAGCTGCTTCCGAATTGCCTGGCAGAAGGTTTGTGGCCTTTCTATCTCACCTCGTGTTTCTGATCGTTGTTCACATAACTCGTGTCTATCGGACCTCTTTCTTCGTATTACCTTTTCCTTAAATCGATTTTTTGGTTTGTGGCGCAATTTAAAAAAGCATGCCACTCAATCAATTGTAATCCTGAACTACATGGAACACCAGCGGGCCAGTCAGCTGGAGGCATGGATTTTTTGCCGGTATATGGATGATGTCGCCGGAAGAGAAACACAGAGATAGAAAATTCGCGCTTGTTACTGGAGCAACCAGCGGGCTCGGATTTGACTTTGCAAAACTCTTCGCGAAGGACGGATATAACCTTGTGCTCGTCGCAAGAAACGAAGACCGGTTAATGGCGCTCGCTGCGGATTTGACACAAACCTTCTTCGTCGAAGTCCTCCCATTGTCAAAGGATTTATTTTATCCGGCGGCTGCGGGCGAGATTTATGAGGAGCTGACCAGGAAAGATATTGACGTAGATATCCTCGTCACTAACGCCGGACAGGGTGAGCATGGTGATTTTGCAGGGTATGATGTTTCCCGGGATATCGACGTCATTCAACTGAATATCACATCGCTGGTCAGCCTGACGAAATACTTCCTGCGAGATATGTTGGCCAGGAATCACGGCAGAATACTTCATGTTGCATCTATGTTGGGTAAATACCCTGCCCCTTATATGACCGTGTCCGCGGCAGCGAAAGCCTTTGTGATATCCTTTACAGAAGGATTGGCTCGGGAACTTAAAGATTCGAACGTCACTATTACAGCCCTTGTTCCTGGTCCTTCCGACTTAATCCACATGCCTGGAGCCAAAGGAACTGCCACTTACCCTGAAGAGAATTTATCTACCCCGCAGGAAGTTGCAGAACACGGTTACAAAGCAATCATGAGCGGTGAGAACAAAATTGTTTCCGGTTTCAGGAGTGAGATCTATGCTGCCGTAAGCAATCTGCCTCCCGACAGTTCTCTGGCTGAGGTGAAGACAAAAAAAATGGGTCCGGGTGATGAACGTGGTGGCAGGAAACACAGCTTGCATGACGCGTCGGTCAGGGAAAGGGATGAGGTCGCACACCATACCGGCAATGCGTCCGGCGACTACGATATACATGAAGATCATGTTCAGGATCAATAATTTTAACTGTTGTATTTTATGAAAAACGATTTGGTAGTAACAAGAAGTATCCTTCTGAATGCCGACCCTGCAAAAGTCTGGGACATTCTGACTCATCCGGCACATTATAACCTTCATATGTTTAATTGCACGATGCGTTCCGACTGGAAGCCTGGCAGCACCATTAAATGGGAAGGAATCCATGGGAACAAAGAAATTGTTTTTGAAAGTGTGGTGATGGATGTGATCCCGGGCAGGTCAATCAAGTTCGCGGCCTTTGATCCGCACGGGGGGAACGAAGGGTATCCGCAAAACTATGTTCATGTAAGCTACACGATAGTTCCGAAAGCAGGCGGCACAGATTTGCAGGTGAATCTTTCGAATTTTAACAGTGACGAGATGCGCGCACAGATTGCTGCCGAGGAATTGGATTTTAACATTCTTCCACAGATTAAGTCTTTGGCTGAAGTGCATCCCGTGCCCCATTAACGGAGTGTGCGGCAAAATGTTGATCCACTTGCGTTTGGATTTTTGGAACAGGCGGTTTGTTACCGTTTTTGAAGTTTCAAAATGACGACGAGGGATTCAGAGTTTTTTACAATCTCGAGGCTCACGATCTTGCACCAGAGTCTGTAGCCGTGTGCGGTTTCGACTTCTATCGTGTCACCTTCGTGGTAGTTGAAGAGTTTGAAGTCCTCAAAAGATAAAAGCATTTTGGAAATTACTGTCTGGCCGTTTTTCAGGTCCTCAACTTCTTCCTGAGAAAGTTCTCCTACAACAAAATGAATGGGTACCTGACTCATAATTGACTAAAGTATACAATATATATTACACTAGGTCGGCAAATGTAACATAGCTGTGGGGTTACCTTGCCGGAAAATACCTTCGACCGGCCGATTGCAGCGATGAAATAACATGTTTCGTCGCCATGTTGGGTCAGCAAGAATTAGAGAAGGTCTGAAAAATAAACCATTTCTGCTAACAAATGCGTCGTTTCAATGAAATCTGATTGTGAATCTTACAAATGGTCTTACGGTGCGGGCGCTAAAGGAAGGGTTACAAAAAAACTTGCCCCTTTTCCATCTTCGCTGTCACACCAGATCTCACCACCCATTGCATCCACGAACTTCTTAACGATTGATAATCCAAGACCTGTGGAGATCTCGTTTCCAGTCGGACGCGCCGTCAATTTCTGATATTTACCAAAAAGTTTCTTCTTGTCTTCGTCGTTGATTCCAGGACCTTCATCTTTTATTTCGCCAATTGCCTTCGTTCCATTGGTACTTAACCGGACAAAGATCCTTCTGTCAGCGGGTGAGAATTTCACGGCATTGGATATCAGGTTCTCGAAAATCTGTTCAGTATAAAGCTTGTCCGCCGAAACGCAAATATCCTTTGTTACGCATGAAAGGATTTCGATCGACTTTTGTTTGGCCGAGTATTCAAATCGACTCGACAGTGTTTCCAGGATATCCGAAAGGTTGATCCGCTCAATGGTCAGGTTCACCTTCTTGGAATCAATCGCTTCAACGTCCAGGATTTTTCCGATCATATCGGTAAGTCTTTTTGTGCTTGTCTCCATCATCGAGATGTACTGCAGCGTTTCCGGATCAAGGCTGGAGTTTAATTTCACAAGATTCAGCAACCCTTTCATCTGGTTGAGCGGACTTTTCAGATCGTGGGCTACGATTCCGATCAGGTTGTTTTTTTCGTTGTTCAGGTTGAGCAACTCTTCATTTTTCTTGAGGATCTCATCTTTTTGTTCCTGCACCTGCTCATGCATCAGGGTGATCCGCTGATTTGCCTCGTGGAGATAATCAGACTGATCCAGCAGGGATTCCTTTTGTTGTTCGAGTTCCTTGTTCTTTTCAAGAATTTGCTGGTGTACGGTATTCAGTTTTTCCGCCTGCTCAAAGATCTTTTGCTGTTGCAGGATCAACTCTTTATTTTTTTCTGAGATTTCGTCGTAGGCCTCCTCGAGTTTTTGTGTCAGTAAAAGCAAATCCTTTTTTTTGTACTCCAAAAGGATATTGTCGGACATCAGAACGTCCTTGGTCTTGTTCAGGACTTCAATCTGTTTTTCAAGTCGACTTGTCCGCTTGTCAAGTGCTTTTTGCAGAGCTGGGTAGAAATTTTTCGATTTTTGCGCAAGCGCTTCGAGTCCCTGGGTGACCTCGTTCTTCTGTTCCTTGATGAAGCTGCTAAGTTTGTCGTTACCCGCGGTCAGGGCTTCAGATTCCGCCTGATCCAAAAAAGTCAACAACGCAGAATGATGTTTGGTAAGAACTTTCTCGAATTCTTCAAAGTCATTCATATTCAGGATAGGCCTAAGGTATTGCTCTAATTTACAATAATGCTTGATGATAATCACTATTGGGTGAAGTTTTGGACGAAACATCTTGTCTTGGCAGGGAAAAAATATTAACGGACGCTCCAATGCAGAATAAGGTCCAGGAATAACACTGTTAAGTATGGTTACGGTTTCTCCAGTACCAGGGAAAGCGTTTTTTTACCTTCCTCCGTCTTGGATTCAATTTCCAGCGGTTGGGAGACGATTTTTGCTTCCGATTCTTCACGTTCAAACACCACTTTCACCCGCTTGCCTTTGTCATATTCATGTTCCTCACCCGGCGAAACTGAAACCCTGACCTGCACGGGATGACCTTCACGAAAGGTGTCAAAAATTGTGGATTCATCGGGAGAAATACTCACGGTTTTCATAAATTCTGTATTAAAGTTAAATTGCCCTAGAGCCGCTCATACGGTAGAAAAAAGCATACCCGCGATAACGGCCGTTAGGATCCATTTTATATGACCATCGAGGAAATCCAGCAGATCTGTCGTAAACTAAAAGGCGTTACCGAGGATATTAAATGGGAGGACCATTTATGTTTCAGTGTCGGTGGCAAAATGTTTCTGGTCACGGCACCCGATATGGTACCTCCGAGCGCATCGATTAAAGTCACTGACGAGGCTTTTGAAGAATTGCCATTGCGGGAGGGATTTATGGCCGCTCCATACATGGCCCGCCATAAATGGATACGGCTGGATGACATCAGCCTGTGGTCCAAAAAAGATTGGCAGTTGTATCTTGAACAAGCCCATAAACTTGTGAGTGATAAATTACCCGCAAAAACCCGCATTCAAATCGGCCTGGATAATCCACCAGCCGCCGCTGTCCGAAAAAAGAGTTCGATGCAAAAAAAGACGCCGGTAAAATCGGTTCCTAAGAAGGGGAAAAAGTAACCAGGGAAAGCGGAAAAAAAGTAACACGAATATTACTGCGTTTTACCTCAGTTCCTTACATCAGCAGCTGAATCATGCTGACTTGCTTGCAGCCGCCGCCTGCGAGACGTATCTTTGTATGGTAAACCCGCTAGTGTTATGGATTATTTCAATTCACTTTCGCTTGGTGAAAAGCGGAAGTTTTTATGGGAACGCGGCCGTTATGTTTTGACAACCGATTTTTACGGAGCCCGCATTAAGCTTTTTTCATTGAATACTTCCTTTGTTGAAGTATACTACCACCCGGTTGAGAAAAAAGTGATGAGAATTTCAGTTGCTACAGATTCCGATCTCAACAAGCACCTGACCGGGATCAGGGTTTCATTTTAACTTAACACGGATTGAAATTGCAACAGCCATCAAACCGATGGCTGTTTCTTTTTAACATAGATGATAAATGCGGTGGCCATGATGATGATCAACGGCCAGATGTACGCGAGGCTGATGAGGACATTGACTATACCAGCGAAGCCGGTTGCAAAAGCTTCATCAAATTGCCCCAGGATCGGTTCTTCCTCAACCGCCGCCACCTCGCTCACGGTCTGATAAAATTCCAGGGTGATCGTGCTGTAGCTTACCTGGTCCTTGAGAAAATTTAATCTGCTTACCGTGGCTTCTATCTCCTCGTGCAAAGCGCCAATTTGTTTCTCAGCTTCAAAAAGTTCTTCAATCGTGCCAGCGCGCTTTCGCAAAATCTCCATGTAGCGCGCCTCGACTTCTCTTTTAGTTTTCAGCCTGGATTCCAGGTCAACAAATTGCTTCGAGACATCTTCAGTCGAGATATTCTTGAAATTTACGAAAAGGGCCTCCTGATCGATTTGTTTTAGCAGGTCCTGGAAATATTCGCTGCGGACCCTGATCGTCATTTTTCCCTCCAGTAAAGAACCTTGAAGAGACAGGCTGGAGGATGCGATATAGGCGTGATGAATGACGACTGCTTTTTCAATAGCATCCGTACTTTCCTTAACGCTTTTGGCCTGAAACCGGTAATGAGCATTCCTGATGATCTTGTGATTCCCGGCTGAATAAGGATCTTTCAGGTTTGCGACATCCCCCTGTGTCACCGTTTTCCCTGAATTCGTTGAAGCTAAAGCAGTTTCTGTTTCCATTTCCTTGGTGCATCCGGCACATGCGAGAAAAATGAATACCAATACCAAAAAAAAGATTCGTTGGTTCATAAATGAAGATTAAGCTGTAAACGAATTAGAAAAGAAAAGAAAACGACTGCCCCGGTTGGAGCAGTCGGGGAAAATCTTACTGTGCGGGAGTTTGGGTAGCTGTATCCGATTTAACGGTATCCGGCGCCACCTGGATGCTGGTAGTGTCTGTAGAGATGGTGTCGTTGCCGTTCGTATCGGCGTTTTCATTCTTTTTCGTTTCGCAAGACGCAATAGAAATAACAAGGAACGCAGCTACTGCCAGGAATTTGATTGTTGTTTTCATAGATTTTAAAATTTCCTTTCATACCGGAATTAAAGGCTGGTAACCCAATCTAAAAAATATTTTTACCTTGGGTTACGTTACAACACTTGCAGTATTAAGGCAGCATTCAACTTGGATTACGTAGATGAATTGATCGTTGGGCAGCTCAGAAACAAAAATGAGCGGGCACTTTCCGAATTGTACAAGAACCATTATCCGATGGTATTGAAACTCGTCGTGGAAAATAGCGGCACCGAGGATGATGCAAAGGATATTTACCAGGAAGCTGTGATCGCGTTTTATCAACGTGTGCAACAAGCGGATTTTGTACTGACCTGCAAGATTGCAACATACCTCTACGCAGTTTCCTGGCGATTGTGGCTCAAGAAGCTGTCGGGTAAAAAACGTTTCACATTGAAAGTGCATGAGACGGAGCAGTTTCTTCAGGTAGAAGAAGAAATCACAAATATTGAAGATGAAAATAAGCGCATCGCCATTATGAAAACGTCACTGGAAGGCCTGGGACAACCGTGCAGTTCGATCATCCGGGATTTTTATATGAATGCTTTAACAATGGAGGAGATTTGCGCGAAATTCGGGTATACGAATGCCGATAATGCAAAAAATCAGAAATACAAATGTCTTCAACGACTGAAGAAATTGTTTTTCGATGCCTATAAGATTGTTTCATGACAAACGAAGAAAAAAATTTACTCGATACGTTGCACGCGTATCACGCCGGCACGCTTCCGGGCGAAGACCGGCTTGTTCTCGAGGAAAGCATGCGGTCCGACGCAAATTTCCGGAATGAGGCGAACGCCTATTTAAGCATGCTTAGAACATTGCAAAGAACCGCGGAACGTGAGAAAGTAAAAGGTGTTCTTGAAAAAACGCATGCAGAATTACCGGCCCATTCCTTTAAAAAATCCTTTAGACTGCCCGGTGCCAATAAAAATGTAAAACTTTGGCCAGCGATGGCAGTGGCAGCATCGGTCATCTTAATGAGCATTGTCGGCACCTTTGTGATGACCCAATCGGTGAAAGACAAACAAAATGCTGAGTTCCGGGAATTGAGAAGACGCGTTGAGCAAATAACAAAATCCCAAAAGGCGATGATGGAAGATATCGCCGTCGTCAAGGAAAAGGAAGAAATCGCGTCCTCCATTTATGCGGGAACCGGATTTTTGGTTTCCGCCAATGGTTTTTTGATCACGAGCTCTCACGTCGTGCGTGGCGCCGATTCGGTTTTTGTTGAAAATAAGAAATTTGGCATGCTCAAAGCGGAAGTTGTGAAATCCGATGCGACTAATGACATAGCACTGCTTAGAATAATACAGCCTTTCGCCTCCACCTCGCTGCCCTTCACGATCCGGAAAACGGAATCGGATCTGGGAGAGCAGGTTTTTACACTGGGCTTTCCACGCGAGGAGATCGTGTATGGCGAAGGCACCATAAGCGCTTCAACCGGATACAAACAAAATTCCTCATCTTACCAGATTGCTGTGCCTGTAAATCCGGGCAACAGCGGTGGGCCGTTATTAAATCAGCAGGGCGAAGTAATCGGAATGATCAGCGGAGTCGAGACAGAAACGATCGCTGCCGCGTTTGCAGTAAAGTCACCTGTCATCCTCGAGGCAATCAATTCCGTTCCGGCTGACTCCTTACGTAAACCTCTGCTGATGTCCACGAGCAATAAATTGAGGTCTCTGAGCAGGGTTCAGCAGATAAAAAAAATCCAGGACTACATTTTCGTGGTGAAAGTTTATAACCATTGAAATGTTTATTCCTCTTTACTGACATCATCCTAATTGATCAGGCATGTGATGAATTTAAGCGCTCAGTGCTTTTGAGGCAACGCAGCTGTTGCGTAGATTTTTCCGCACTGGCTATCATAATGAGATTAAAATCAAATTAAAGTATTGCTGGTTTGAAGACCTGGCCCTGGCAAGTTTTGCTCGCCGGGCCGAGTTCGGTTACTCCTTGATTTCTCCTACCTCAAAAAAACCCACCGAAATCGATTGATATGGTGTAAAATCCCTTTTTTTTAATTAACTTCTCTCACGGTTTCAGGCTGTGAAATCCGAGGATTTTCTTATCAATTCACCAAAAATTAATAAATATGAGGTCCTTCAAAATATTTCTTATTGGTGCTTTCCTTTTTTCCACTTCTGTTGTTTTGGCGCAGAAGGTCGGACTGCTGATGGACAGTTATGTTGTTGAGCGGTGGCGTACAGATCAATCGTTGTTTGTTGAAAAGATTAAAGCGCTCGGTGGCAAGGTCCTCGTCGAAGTTCCTCATGGCAATGCCGATGAGCAGGTAAGGCTCGGAAAAAAACTGATTGCAGATGGCGTTGACGTCCTTGTGATAGTTCCAACAGATGCGCAAAAAGCAATTGCTATAGTCGAAGCAGCCAAAGCAAAAAACATCCCCGTTTTATCATATGACCGTTTGATCCCGACAAAAGATGTTGCGCTGTACATTTCCTACGACGGAACCAAGGTGGGGATCATGCAAGCTCAATACGCCAAGGATAGAAAACCATCCGGGAACTACATGCTCATCAATGGGCCGAAATCCGATAACAACAGCATCATGTTTCGCAACGGCCAAATGAAAGTAATTCAGGACGACGTAAAATCCGGCAAGATCAATGTAATCGCAGATTTTATCCTTGAAGACTGGAGCGAACTTGAAGCAATCATGAAAGTTGAGGAATTTCTATCCAATAACGCGGCGCGTCCTGATGTGATCATCGCTGCAAATGATGCGCTTGCAACGGGAGCATTGCAAGTTTTGCCGAGGGATCTCGTTGGCAAAATCATCATTACCGGACAGGATGCGGAAAGGATCGCGTTGCGTAATATTGTAATTGGCCATCAGAGTATGACGGTGTACAAGCCCATCAAACCCCTGGCTTTTCAGGCCGCAGAGTTAGCGATGAAGCTGGCACGAAAGGAACCGATCCAGTCATTCAAAATGAAAAACGGGGATTTAGAAATAAATGCAATTTTACTCGAACCGATCGCGGTTGATAAGAGTAATTACAAGGAAACCATTATCAAAGACGGGCATCTGAGCATGTCTGAAATTAATAACTAGGATATTTTAGCACCCCGCTGGCTAAAAGACCCCTCGTTTTTATTTTTACTTTTTACCACGCCATTCTTCCAAGCAGCCTTGTAATTTGTTGAGAAACCGCCGACAATTGTGGACTTGTCTACCCGCCATTCATAACGACTTTTAGGACACGCACCAACGGGACTCCTGAAGGAATTTCACACAGGCAAATTTTGGCAAACCACGGTGCAAAAAATTAGATGGCGCAACATTCTTCCGCACCAAAACTTCAGATTTTCAGCGCTATGATTTTGCCACCTTTGAACAACAATCAGATCGGATTATAAAAATTTTGTGAAATGCCGGGAACAAACAGATTCGTGTACAGTTGGCATACGATTTTATGAATCAGTTGTACGATCTATTTATGTATATAACATCACAAAAAGGAAAAGGGGCGGACCCGTAAGTCGGCCCCTTTTCTGATTTTGAGAATGCCAATCAAAGCCGATCACACCCATTCCAATTTGCGCGAAAATCGATAACTTGATAGCTTATTTGTATTGAGCGGCTGTTTCATTTATCCACCGATCCATATGAAAAGACTGTTTTTTGTTGCATCGATCCTCCACACCATTATTCTTACATCAGCGGGACAGGCACCAACGCGGGATATCAAAGATCTCGCGTTCATGTCTGGAAAATGGGTCACCAAAGGCGCCTGGGGAGACATGGAGGAAAACTGGAGCGAACCAATGGGAAATTGTATGATGTGTTCTTACCGTTGCGTCAAGGATGGGAAGGTCGTTTTTTATGAGTTCATTGTCATTGAGCAAAGCCCGACCGGCCCGGTGATGAAGCTTCGACATTTCAGCCCGGGCAACATAGGATGGGAAGAAAAAGATAAACCCTACGAATACCCATTGATGTTCCTGGACTTAGACCGCGCTCGCTTTGAACGTCCCGATAAAAAAACCGCCCTGACTTTTTATCGCGTCACGAAAGATAAATTGAAAGTAATCCTTGAACGCGAAGACAAGGATGGCAAATGGGTGCAGGATGAATTTAATTACACCCTGGCGGAGTAGACGCAGTGTTGCCAACCCCGAGCGGATATCTTATAAATGATCCTTTAATTAATCCATTGTAATAAAACGCCCGAATTTTCACAATATGTAAACACCGAAACTGTTTACTTGTGAATAATGAGAGGAAACGTAATTCTTGTATTGCTGCTGATTCCCATGATCACATCAGCGCAATACGACTCTGCAAAAAGAGTTGACGTCATCAGATTTGCCGATGGCGTTATTCATACGTATGGCGCACCGACACGATGGAAAGGAAAGGACTGGCTCAAACTTGGCGCAATTGCCACTGGTACAGCAGTCCTGACACTTGCAGATCAGCCGGTCAGGGGCTTCTGGATTGATCAAAGTAGCCATGCTCTTGACCGCATCAATGAAATCGGTTATCACTATGGTAAACCTTACAGCGCATTCCTGTTCACCGGCGGATTTTACGTTGCTGGGCTTCTTTTTCAAAATAATTGGGCAAAAGAAACAGGGTTAGCGTTGGGCACATCGATGTTGACTGCCGGTTTGCTTGAAATGGGACTTAAACCCTTGGTAGGAAGAGCCAGGCCGAGTCAGGGTTTCGGTAACTACAAGACGTCGTTCATGAGCGATGCTGCCGGCTTTCATTCTTTCCCCTCAGGCCATTCCACAACGGCATTTACCATTTCATTCGTTCTCGCCAAGCGGACTGAAAATATTCCTCTGAAAGTTTTCTTTTATTCCCTGGCAGGAACAACGGCGGTTTGCCGGCTTTATTCTGATGCACACTGGATCTCGGATGTGGCATTTGGAGCCATGATCGCGTGGTATTGCTCGGAAGCAGCGATCGATCGCCTTGCGGTCAACCGTTTTCGAAAGATCAGACGAAACACGGAACTGAAAGTTACTCCCTATCCGGGTGGCCTCACGTTCCGAGCGATTTTTAAATGACTTAGACGTAGCTTAACCACCAGTGGCTGTGTGTGCTCTTGTACCTGTTATACCATTTGCATACAGGATACAGTGCAACAACAACGGCGATCCAGCCGACATAAGCCCAGAATAGTGAATATCCGCCTTGGGCTGTTATCCCACCAAAAGATTTGTTAAAATGAAAATCAAGGTCGGAAAATGATGTGTCAGTTTTAATCATGAAAAGCGCCAGCGCCGTCGCATGAATCAGATAAAAGTGCAGGACGTAATAAAACAGGGGGACCCGTCCGAACACAAGAAACGGTTTTAATAATTTGATCTGCCTGCCTTCAAGCAACGATAGGGTGATCAGCACCGGACCCAGGGTCATCAATGTGTAGAGCAGGGAAACTGGATATTTCGTTACATTCAGGAAGCTCATAACGGTAAACAGTGCGTTTTTTTGAACGCTCCATTCGCTCGGATCGCCATATTCATTGATGAGTCTGAGAACGATAAACAAACCGACGCACGCGAGGCCAATACGCAATAAAACTTTTTGCCTTTGGACAGGGTCGAAATCCGTCCGGTACAGTTTTCCCAGCACATAGCCCAGGATCATGATGCCAAGCCATGGAAGCAAAGGATACATTACCATCACATTGTTCTCGGGGGAAATGCTCAGGAAACCGGTCTGGCGGAGAAAAGCCCATACCGGAAACAGCGGGTCGCCTGCTTGTAACCTGATTGCATCGGTTGCATTGTGGCCGAATGTGATCAACAGACCGATCGCCAGCACAGCATATTCTGATATGTGAATAAGGGCAGCCATGCATACCATCGAAGCGCCAATCACCCAGATGACCTGAAAAATTGTGATGTCGTAATAGAGATTAAAAAACAGACCGAAGCGAACCACCAGCACTTCCAGGAGAATCAGCCATAAGCCCCGCGTTAAGAGGAAAATGGACAACTCTTTTTTCGTTTTTCGCAGCAGGCTGATGCGAATCGAAGTTCCCGCGAGGAATACGAAAGCAGGCGCGCAAAAATGTGTGATCCAGCGGGTGAAGAAAACGACGGGTGTGGTCGTCTGCAGGTTTGTCGGGTCTGCGCTCAAAGCACCAAAATGATAGAAATCCCGTGCATGGTCCAGCGCCATGATCACCATCACGATCCCTCTGACAAGATCGATCGAAGATATCCGCGGTTTTTCAGTCAGTACATCGGCAACGGGGGCGGAAGTGATTGTAACTGTACTCATATGGCTGGCTGTTTTACAAAGGTTTTTTGCGACATTCGCGTAACAAAGATGGCGTCATGTTAGTGAACCTCGAACAATTTAAGGTACAATCAAAGAATAAGGAACAGGAGAACAGGAAATTTCTTTCGTCTCTGAAGAAAAAAGACTCCCGTAAAGTGGATGAGCTTTTTCACAAAACACACAACGATGTCTTTGAAAACACTGATTGCCTGACGTGTGCAAATTGCTGCAAAACAACCAGCCCGATCTTTTATCAAACCGACATTGAACGCGTGTCAAAAGCGCTTCGGATGAAGCCCGGGGATTTTATCCTGAAATATTTGCGAATCGATGAAGACCGGGATTATGTATTGAAATCATCACCGTGTCCATTTCTTGACAGGGAAAATTACTGTACTGTCTACGACAACCGGCCGAAAGCATGCCGCGAGTATCCGCATACCGATCGCCGTAAAATGGTCCAGATAACCGACCTCACTTTTAAAAATACCCTCGTCTGCCCTGCCGTATTCGAAATTGTGGAACGGTTGAAGCGGGTCGTGTGACCCAATGCCATCAAATGAGAAAAGGTACCTCAAAGTACCTTCCTTGTATATCGAACCAGCGGTCGCCTTGCGTTTATGCAACCTGCGCTTCCAGCTTCTGTGCAAGCACTGACTTCGGAACCGCTCCAATTTGCTTATCAACGATCTGGCCACCTTTGAAAACCAAAAGTGTCGGGATACTGCGAATGCCAAAGCGGGCTGTAACGTTGGGATTTTCATCCACGTTCAATTTACCGATGACGGCCTTGCCTTCGTAATCGCTGGCAAGCTCTTCCACCACGGGACCGATCATTTTACAGGGACCACACCATTCTGCCCAAAAATCTACTAATACTGGCTTTTCCGAATTAATTGCTGCGTCAAAATTAGCGTCATTAAGTACAATTGTTTTGCCCATTTTATTAAGGTTTGTTATGTTAATCTTAGCAACGCAAAGGTATATCCAATAGTTCAAAGATTAAAAATTTTCTGCCGCTATGGCCCCGGACCTGATTTTGACGTTTTAAACCATCATACCGTGCTGATTAAAGGTTGATTTCAACTTCAGCAACCTTTTTCATTTTCTTCACCATGTCATTGATCGGGTTGACCCTGAACCTGCGCGACATCAGTTCCAGACTGATATTCTCATCCTCGTCCTTTAACTTGAGAAAAAGAGGAGTGTTTCCTGTAAACTCCGTGCAGACATCTTCAATTTTTCCGATGAGATCCACCGTCAGTTCTGAAGTATTCACCCGCACCGATACACCCTTACTTCGTTTAATCCCGATCTCATTCAATAAGTCAATATTGCGTATCTTGAATTCCAGATTCTGTTGACCCCATGAACTGCGTACCACCGCACCTTCGATAAAGAGAAACCATCCAATGTTCATGAAATTTCTGAATTTCAGGTAATCCTCTCCAAACAGCATGAATGAAGTGTTGCCCGTATAGTCTTCCAGGTAAAATTTCCCAAAGGGTTTACCGGTTTTGGTTGTGCGGTGTTCAACATTCGTAACGATACCTCCAAGTTTGATCTCGCGCCCCTGCAGATTTTCTATTTCGTTGAACTGATTGCAGCGCGTGGTGCAGAATGTCTCCATTTCAAACCGGAAGTTGTCAAGGGGATGCCCCGAAATGTAAATCCCTACAACCTCTTTTTCGAGATTCAGCTTTTCCAGTTCGCTGAAGGGCTCGACCTGATCAATTTTCGGCTTCGGCATTGCCGTGCCGCTTGAGCCGCCGAACAGACTCGCCTGGGCGCTTTGCTCTTCGAGTTGGGTCTTTGCCGCAAATCTGATCGCTTTTTCAATCAGGCTGATATCGCCATCCTTTGCAAATACATATTGTCTGCGATGAAGATCTTTGAAACAGTCAAAGGCACCGGACAAGGCAAGACATTCAAATGTCTTTTTATTTACCGCCCGTTGATTTAAACGTTTTGCAAAATCAAAAATGTCGATATAGGGTCCGCGTGCTTCGCGTTCCTGAATGATGGCTTCAACCGCAGCATCGCCCGTGCCTTTGATGGCACCGAGACCGAAACGTATTTCCCCTGCCTTATTTACCTCGAAGTAAACGCCGGATTCATTCACATGAGGGCCCAATACCCGGATGAATAAATTTCGGCACTCCTCAATAAAGAACGTAACGTTTTCAAGATTGCTCTGGGAATGCGTGAGCACTGCGGCCATGTACTCCGCCGGATAGTTTGCTTTCAGGTAGGCCGTGTGATACGCCACCAGCGAATAACACGTCGAGTGTGATTTATTGAATGCGTACTGCGCAAACGCCTCCCAATCAGTCCAGATCTTTTCGCATATTGTTTCCGCGTGCCCGTTCTTTCGGCAACCCGCGATGAATTTGTCCTTCATCTTGTCCAGCACGGACTTCTGCTTCTTACCCATGGCTTTCCGCAGCACGTCGGCATCACCCTTGCTGAAGTCCGCGAGTTTTTGGGACAAAAGCATCACCTGTTCCTGGTAAACCGTAATGCCGTAGGTCTCCGACAGAAACTCCTCCATTTCCGGAAGGTCATATTTGATCGGCTCGCGCCCATGCTTGCGGTTGATAAACGCCGGGATATATTCCATTGGACCGGGCCGGTACAATGCATTCATTGCGATGAGATCCTCAAACTTGTCCGGTTTTAACTGGCGCAGATATTTTTGCATACCCACACTTTCAAACTGGAAAGTTCCTGTTGTCTCGCCGCGCTGGAATAGTTGATACGTTTTCAGATCGTCAAGCGGTATCGTTTCCATGTCGATGTCGAGGCCGCGGCTCTTTCTAATATTTTTTAACGCAGTCTTGATGACGCTCAGGGTTGTCAGTCCGAGGAAGTCCATCTTGAGCATTCCCGCACTCTCGACCACACTGTTATCAAACTGTGTGACGAGCATGTCAGAGTCTTTTGCTGTCGATACGGGAACAAAATTCGTAAGATCATCGGGGGTGATGATCACACCACACGCGTGGACGCCCGTATTTCTTACAGAACCCTCCAGAACAACAGCCTGCTTGAGAACATGTGCCTTGAGGTCATCGCCCTTTTTAGCATCCGATAATTCCTTGACTTCCTGGAAAGCTGAATCAAGGGAAGTGCCGGGCCGCTCCGGAACCATCTTCGCAAGAATGTTGGCTTCCGATAACGGAAGTTCCATTACACGCGCGCAGTCACGTATGGAGGACTTTGCCGCCATCGTGCCGTAAGTAATGATCTGCGCAACCTGGTTTTTTCCGTATTTATCGATCACATAGTTCAGCACCTTGTCACGTCCTTCGTCATCAAAGTCAATATCGATGTCGGGAAGTGAAACGCGATCCGGGTTGAGGAAACGTTCGAAAAGCAAATCGTATTTGATCGGGTCGACATTGGTAATTCCGATACAGTACGCGACTGCCGAACCTGCTGCCGATCCCCGTCCGGGACCGACACTTACGCCCATTTCCCGCGCCTTTGAAGTGAAATCCTGGACGATGAGAAAGTATCCGGGGTAACCGGTCTTTTTGATCGTGTCAAGTTCGAAGTCGATGCGGTCTCTCAGATGCTGCGTGATCTCGGGGTACTTTTTCTTCGCGCCTTCGTATGTCAGGTGCCGCAGATAATCGTCTTCGGAACTGAATGCTTCAGGGATTTCAAATTTGGGAAGTAATACGTTCCTTTCAAGTGCATAACTTTCAAATTTATCCAGGATCTCACCAATTGTTTCGATCGCCTCCGGCAAATCACTGAAGATGGATTTCATCTCATCTCCGGACTTGAGGTAATACTGATCGTTTGGAAGACCGTAACGCGTACCCCTGCCGTGTCCGATGGGCGTTGACTTGAATTCCCCCTCCTTGATGCACAGCAATACATCATGGGCTACTGATTCCGACTTATCCAGATAATAACACTCATTTGCCGCAAAATATTTTACGCCATATTTCTTCGCGAAACGCAGCATGGTGTCGTTGACGTGATCCTCCTCCGGTACCCCGTGACGGTTCAGTTCGATGTAGAAGTCCTCACCGAACTCATTGAGCCACCATTTGAAGGCATCCTCCGCCTGCTTCTCTCCGACGTGAAGTATCAGGTGGGGGATCTCACTGGTTAGCGAGCCCGTGGTTGCTATCAGGTCACTCTTGTATTGCCTGATCAGTTCCTTGTCGATCCTCGGGTGAATTCCATAATTGCCCTCGATAAAACCGATGGAACTTAACTTCGCCAGATTGTGATAACCGTTTTTGTTTTTGGCGAGCAACACCTGGTTATAGCGCTTGTCGGGATTGTCTTTTGTAAATTTTAATTTTTTCCGCTCTTCAGCGATATAGAATTCGCATCCGATGATCGGTTTGATTCCGTGGTTCAGGGCTTCCCTGACAAACTTGAAAGCACCATACATGTTGCCGAGGTCGGTCAGTGCAAGGGCGGGCATTCCGAGCTCTTTGGCGCGGGCTACCATATTTTTCACATCTGGTGTTGCCTGCAGAACCGAAAACTGAGAGTGCGCATGGAGGTGGGCAAACGGCTTGTCGGCCAAAGAATGAGATGCCTCTCCCAGCGAGTAAGAGGTTTCTTTTTTCTTTTCGCGTTTCGTAAAATTTGCTGCTTCCAGATTCGGCTCCTCATATTCGATTTCCTCAACCAATGTTGAATCCAGCGGGACGACAACTTTTTGTTTGATCAGTCCAAAATAACATCGGGCAGTAGCGGCTACGTCGTACGAAGCGTCATGTGCATCGCCGAAATTTTTTCCAAACAGTTTTTCATGGAGCTCGACAAGCCGGGGCATTTTCAACCTGCCGCCGGGACCGCCGCTGAGCTGGCAAAATTCGGTCGAAACGATTCCGGTGTCAAGCTTCTCCAGTTGCAGGACCATTTCCGGTTGAAGCTGCTGCCTGATCAGCTCTGCGCCCAGGATGCTGATGTCAAACTCAATGTTATGGCCGATGAGCAGTTTTGTCGATGCCAGGTCACGAATAAAAAGATCCAGCACGCTTCTTAGCTCGTGACCTTCCTCAAGCGCGCGCCTGGTGGAAATGCCGTGAACCTGCTCAGCCTTGTAAGGGATGTCGAAGCCTTCCGGTTTGATGATGAAATTATTCCTGGAGACCAGTTTTCCGTTGTGGTCATGCAGCTGCCAGGCAAGTTGAACGATGCGCGGCCAGTTATCCAGATCACTCAGGGGTGCAGTCTTATTGTGCGGAATACCGGTGGTTTCCGTATCAAAGATCAGGTACATTTCTCTTTACAAGTAGTGGTTGTAATTCGTAAAGTTAAAGGGTTTGAGTGACAAAGAGTGTCAAGCGCCCTGCCCCCGGAAAAGTTTTAACACTCCTGCGCCGAATTTGTCACCCCGAAACGGCCCCGGGAATTCTGAAAGCCGCTTGTTGTTTTCTTCCCACTTTGAGACGTTTGGATAAGAAGGCGGGACCGGCCAAGAAGAAATCATACCAGTAAAAGAACCTAAATAACTGATAATCAATACGATTAATGATTAGGCGCAATTCTTGAATATCTGTGGTTAACTAACTACGGGGATTTATGAAATCGCTGCTTGAAAAAATCATGTCCATCTTAAGGAAGGAGTGGTTTTTATTTGTCATGCTTGTCACCATCGGACTGATCATCTTTTTATTTTCTGTATCCCGACTACTCTAGAAACTGCTCTGTAAGCTTATTTAGACCCTATTAAAATAAAGAGGCTTCATTGTTTCGTAAACCATCGCGAAGTATTTTTGGGCGCACCTCAAAACTTCACTATACAACAATGAATTGGTTTACGAATTTTTTCTCCAGTACGATCGGGAGAAAAGTCATCATGGCCCTTACTGGCCTGTTCCTTATCATATTTCTGGTTGTGCACCTGATCGGCAATCTCCAATTGATTCACGCTGACAAAGGCAAAGCATTCAACACCTATGCGAAATTCATGACCTCGAATCCGCTGATCAAAACGGTTTCCATCGTCAATTACTGCATGATCGTTTTCCATGTTGTGTGGGCAATCATCCTTTCCGCAAAGAACCGTGCGGCACGGGGCCCAAAGGGTTATGCAGTTTCGAAAAACCCTTCAACGTGGTCGTCGCGCAACATGGGCATTCTCGGGACATTGATCCTGATTTTTTTGGTGATTCATCTTCAGAACTTCTGGTATCAAATGCATTGGGGCGCAATTCCGGTAGCTGAATACGACCGCGAGCAGGTGAAGGATCTTTTCATTGTTGTCCATGAAATTTATAAAGAGTTCTGGTATGTTGTGCTGTACGTTGTGAGCATGGGAATACTGGGATTTCACCTCTTTCACGGCTTTGGAAGTGCATTCCAGACGCTCGGATTGAACCATGTGAAATACAATCGCCTTATCAAATTTATCGGTGTTGCCTTTGCGATCATTGTTCCTGCATTGTTCGCTGTGATACCGATATACATTTACGTTGATCAACTTTGAAAACCTCCAGCGCATCCGGGCAACCGGTTGTTAAAAATTTAATATCACATGAAATTAGATTCTAGAATTCCCGAAGGTCCGCTCGCAGAAAAATGGGACAAGCACAAGTTCAACCTGAAGCTTGTAAATCCCGCCAACAAGAGAAAATATGAAGTGATCGTCGTGGGAACTGGTCTTGCCGGTTCGTCGGCGGCTGCTTCGTTGGCCGAACTGGGTTACAACGTAAAAGCATTTTGCTTCCAGGATAGCCCCCGCCGCGCCCACAGCATCGCCGCGCAGGGTGGTATCAACGCCGCAAAAAACTATCGCAACGACGGAGACAGCGTTTACCGGCTGTTCTATGATACAATAAAGGGCGGAGATTATCGCGCCCGAGAAGGGAATGTTTACAGACTCGCCCAGGTGAGCGTAGACATCATCGACCAGTGTGTGGCTCAGGGGGTGCCATTCGCCCGCGAATACGGCGGACTGCTCGATAACCGCTCTTTCGGAGGAGCTCAGGTTTCACGGACTTTTTACGCCCGTGGACAGACAGGCCAACAGTTGCTGCTTGGCGCGTACAGCGCCCTCAACCGCCAGATCGCCGCCGGAAAAGTGAAAATGTACAACCGCACCGAGATGCTTGATCTGGTGGTCGCAGACGGGAAGGCGAGAGGTATCATCACCCGGGATCTTGTGACAGGAAAAATCGAAGCGCATGCGGCGCATGCCGTGCTGTTGTGTACCGGAGGATACGGTAACGTTTTCTTTCTTTCAACCAATGCCAAGGGCTCGAACGCCACAGCCGTCTGGAGAGCCCACAAAAAAGGAGCGTTATTTGGCAATCCCTGCTTCACACAAATTCACCCTACATGTATTCCTGTTTCCGGCGACCATCAGTCCAAACTGACCCTGATGTCGGAATCACTGCGGAATGATGGACGCGTATGGGTTCCCAAATCGGCGCGGCCAGGATTGAAAGCAAAAGATGCGGTCAACATCCCGGAGGGAGAACGGGATTATTTCCTGGAAAGAAAATACCCCTCCTTCGGAAACCTTGTTCCCCGCGATGTGGCGTCCCGTAATGCTAAATATGCCTGCGATGAAGGCAAAGGAGTAGGGGCCACAGGACTTGCCGTTTTTCTGGACTTCGCAGACGCTATCAAACGCGACGGAAGAAAACTGATCGAAGCGAAGTACGGCAACCTCTTCGATATGTATCAGCAAATCACAGGAGACAATCCTTATGAGATGCCGATGATGATATTCCCCGCCGTGCATTATACCATGGGTGGACTTTGGGTCGATTATAACCTCATGACAACAATACCGGGTTTATATGCACTGGGAGAAGCCAACTTTTCTGACCATGGTGCCAACCGCCTGGGTGCAAGCGCGCTGATGCAAGGTCTTGCTGATGGATATTTCGTGATCCCATATACAATTGGCGATTACCTCGCCAATATCGGATGGACCGATAAGATCAACGCCGACCATCCGGCGTTTAGGGAAGCAATGGCGAATGTGAATGCCCGGGTGGGAAAATTCCTTTCGATCAAGGGTAAGAAGACCGTGGATCACCTGCATCGCGAGTTGGGACTTACCATGTGGGACTTCTGCGGAATGTCCCGAACGGCGGAAGGCCTCAGAAAAGCAAAATCGCGGATACAGGAGCTGCGCGAAGAATTCTGGCAAAACGTGAACGTGCTCGGAGGGAACAACGAGCTTAATCAGGAACTCGAAAAGGCCGGACGTGTTGCCGATTTTATGGAGCTCGGCGAACTGATGGTCGACGACGCACTGCACCGCGCCGAGTCGTGCGGCGGCCACTTCAGGGAAGAATCACAAACCCCCGACGGCGAGGCGCTCCGCAATGACGACGAATTTGCTTATGTCGCTGCCTGGGAATACAAAGGCGATAACCAGGGCGAGGTACTTCACAAGGAAGAATTGCTCTATGAAAACGTGAAATTAACGCAACGGAGTTATAAGTAAACGAATAACGGATCAACGATTACACATGAAAATTACACTCAAAGTTTGGCGTCAAACAGACTCTGCATCCAAAGGCTCCTTCAAAACGTATCAGCTCGACCATGTTTCTTCCGATATGTCATTCCTGGAAATGTTCGATGTTCTGAACAACGAACTTGTGCAGAAAGGGGAAGACCCCGTAGCGTTTGATCATGATTGTCGCGAAGGCATTTGTGGAGCGTGTAGCATGTACATCAATGGGCGCCCCCATGGGCCATTGCAAACCACAAGCTGCCAGCTTCACATGCGTACGTTTAAGGATGGAGAGACCATTACAGTCGAGCCGTGGCGCGCGAAAGCATTTCCTGTGATCAGGGACCTTGTTGTTGACCGGACCGCCTTCGACCGGATCCAGCAGTCGGGGGGGTACATCTCCGTAAACACCGGCGGCGTTCCAGACGCCAATGAAATTGCGATTCCGAAGATCAACGCCGACAAAGCTTTTGACGCCGCTGCGTGCATCGGATGTGGAGCATGTGTGGCGGCATGCAAGAATTCATCGGCGATGCTTTTTGTCAGCGCAAAAGTCGCTCAACTTGCATTGTTACCGCAGGGAAAACCTGAAAGAAAAACCCGTGTTGAAAATATGGTGGCACAGATGGATGCGGAAGGGTTTGGTTCATGCACAAACACCCTCGCCTGCGAAGCGGAATGTCCCAAAGGCATCAGTGTTTCGAATATTGCCTTGCTGAACCGCGAATATATGGGCGCGAAATTTTCGTCAGAAAATCCGTAGGAGGATCCCGGATAAATTCAATAAAAAAGCCACTGATTCGTGGCTTTTTTATTACACAGCTTCGATTGTCGATAGCTTTTGCCAATGTTCTAATCTCCGGTCCATAAGCATGAACCATAATGGCGGAACCAACGCAATGAGGATCATGGTCGGGTAGCCAAATGGAAGCTGCGGACTTTCATCATAATGATTTAATATCTGATATCGCTTGTGTGCATAGGCGTGATGATCGGAATGGCGCTGAAGCTGAAATAGGAAAAAATTGCTCAGCAGGTGACTGGCATTCCATGAATGGACCGGATTGACACGTTCATATTTGCCAGGCGCAATTTCTTTTCGCCGAATGCCGTAATGCTCAACGTAATTAACAAGCTCAAGAAGCGTAAATGCCAGGATGCTTTGCGCAAAGAAGAATAGTGGAATTCCCCACGACACCTGGCCAGTCAATAGAATAACCAAAATCATGAGCGCCGCACAGAATGCTACCGGTAGAATTGCAAAAGCGATCATTTCATTGTAAATGCTGATAACCCCCTTGTTTTTTCTTTTCAGGCTTTCGCGTTCCAGCGCCCAGGCATGCAAGTAACTTCCAAAAACAGACCGCACCCAGAATCTATAAAAATTCTCTCCTTTTCTCGCTGTCGCTGGATCTTCAGGGGTGGCAACATAAACATGATGGCCCCGGTTGTGCTCGATATAAAAGTGCATATAACAGACGGTCATCAAAAGGGCTTTCCCGTAAAAACGTTCAACTTTCGTTTTCTTATGACCGAGCTCGTGCGCAACTGTAATTCCAATCCCGCCGGTCACCAGTGAGAAACTCAGCACGAAACCAACCCACTCGGCCGGTGACATGAATTTGACTGAACTCACAGCAAACGAAGCCCAGACCAGAAACGCAAGCTGAAAATAAGTCCAGCAATAAGTGACAAAGCGGTAATAGAATTCTTCACCCACGGACTTCACTTCCGCTTCGGGAACGTTTGAGGGATCAACGCCCAGGGCCTGATCAACAATGGGAATAAAAACGAAAGAGAAAAATACCGCGACGAAATTCCAGTAACCACCGGCGTAAAACCCCGCAATGACCAGCGCCGGAACAATAAACGCCGTGAAGAAACCTATTTTCCGAACGAGTTGTTTCATTGTTCTAATTTAGGGAATTGTGTTAAATCTTTCATCCGTTTCGGCTTCCGAACGCGTTGTCAATTAATTAACCTACCTTTGTCGCTTTAATTTTATTTAGTAAATACCAATTCATGCAATCTTTTGAAACCCTGGGACTATCCGGGGAAATCGTTCAGGCCATTCGCAAGATCGGCTTTGAGCAACCTACGCCTGTCCAGGAACAGGCAATTCCGGTCCTGCTGCAGGGCAATCGGGATGTCGTCGCCCTCGCGCAAACCGGCACCGGTAAAACCGCCGCCTTTGGTCTGCCTTTGATTGAATTAATAGATGATTTTGATAAAACAACGCAGGCCCTCGTCCTGGCACCAACCCGGGAACTTTGCCTTCAGATCACCAACGACCTCGAAACATTTTCCAACTCAGTAAAGAACCTGAACATTGTCGCGGTGTATGGCGGTGCAAGCATTACCGATCAGATCCGAAAGATCAAAAAAGGAGCCCAGATCATTGTCGCGACTCCGGGCCGGCTTATGGACCTTTTATCGCGGAAAGTCATTAGCCTCAAAGTCATCAGGTTTGTTATCCTGGATGAGGCCGACGAGATGTTGAACATGGGCTTTAAGGAAGATATCGATCATATTCTTTCGCATACGCCTGATGCAAAAAATGTGTGGTTGTTTTCTGCAACGATGCCAAAGGAAGTGCGCCGGATTGCAAGCACTTACATGAATGAACCGGTGGAGCTGACTGTTGGCACCAAGAACCAGGGTAACCAGAACATTGAACACCAGTATATCGTGATCGAAGAAAGGGACCGTTATGCGGCATTGAAGCGTATCCTCGATTACAACCTCGATATTTTTGGATTGATCTTTTGTCGCACGAAGCTCGACACTCAACGTGTTGCCGATCACCTGATCAAGGATGGTTATAATGCAGACTCGCTTCATGGAGATCTGACGCAACAACAACGTGATCGCGTGATGGCAAATTTCAGAAGCAAGGCATTGCAACTACTGGTTGCAACCGATGTCGCTGCGCGAGGGATTGATGTCAACAATATCACGCACGTCATCCATATGAATCTTCCGGATGAGATGGAATTTTATACGCACCGGAGCGGGCGTACGGCCCGGGCCGGAAAAACCGGGATATCAATCGCGCTTGTCAGTCGCAAAGACACCGGCAAGATAAAACAGATTGAAAAGGCCATTCAGGTGAAGTTCGAAAGGAAACTTGTGCCGACCGGAGTCGAAGTCTGCGAAAAAAGGGTCCTGCATATCGTTCATCGCCTCAGGCATGTTCACATGATTGAAGACGAGATTGCCGGCTTTCTGCCTTCTGTTTATGAAGAACTCAAAGACCTCAGTAAGGAAGAGATCATCAAAAGGTTTACTTCTCTTGAATTCAACCACTTCCTCGATTACTACAGGGATGCACCTGACCTCAATAAATCGGATAGGGGCGGCGAGCGTGATGGAAAGGAATCGGGTGGCCGATACGTTACCGGGAATCGTTTGTTTATCAACCTTGGAAAGATGGACGGGCTTGATGCAGGAAAACTGCTTGCAATGATCTGCGACCGTTCCAATATATCGAAGCAAAAAGTGGGAAAAATCGATCTGAAAGGCGCATATTCATTTTTCGAAATCGAAAAAGACTTCACGCAAATCGTAAAAGATCACCTTCATGGTTTCGACTATAAAGGTAGGCTTGTGCGGATTGAGGTTACTGAATCGCGGGACGGAGGCGGAGGCGGCTCAGGCAGGGAAACCCGCAAGTCTGAAAAGCGCGGCGGCCGCGGCCAGGGAAAACAGCGATCAAGCCGCTGGTAGGCTAATTTTCGGCAACTTCAAACAGTGGGCGCGAATTCACCGAATCAGAGTTTGTCTCCTTTAGTAGATCTCTGTTTTGGTTGACAAACTGATTGTACCGAAGGGTGATCAAATCGTACGCTTCGCGGTATTGATAGACACGTTCATCCGAAGTCCGGATAATTTCGACAAGTTTTTGAAGTGTCGTGTTGTATGCAAATTGCTTTTGCGATTCGGCGAGCGCGATCAGTTCGGACACCAATGCATTTGAGGCAAAATCGTATTCTGTAATTACATCCGGGTTGGCCATCGACTTTTGCGTAAAACGCAGGTTCTTCAGCCTCATAAGCCTGCTCTCATACGATTGCAATAACTCCTGATCCGCCGCCCTGGACACCATTAGCTCGTGCAACAGGTTATGCATGGCTTCGATCTTCTGGTTGTCATCGTTAATCATAAGATTCCACGCTTCGAGGATGCTGTCTTCCAACGCCAGGTACGTTTCAGTGACGGAATCCGCTTTCGTAAAGTTTGCCGGAGGGGCAGAACCCTGCTTCTCGGTGCAACTCATTGAAAGCAGCACACCGCAGGAAATTATCATCCCTGATATAAATGGTCGGATTGTCATGACGTGGCTCCTTAACCTATCGATACGATGCAACCGGTAAAATGTTCTTCCATTGTGGGTTAAAATGGGTTTCATGTACTGTTTATGCCGTTTTGTTATCCATTTGGGCACAACTCATATCGGTTTGAATTGTTCAAAGGCTTCACGGCAATCGTGGCAATAGTGGATCGACCGGCACAAAGTCGGCCCGAAGGCGCTTTTTAATTCGGTATTATCGCCGCTGCATCTCGGGCAAACCGCATGCTCCAGTACGTCAATATCCTGAAAAAGGGTCGTCGATGGCGGAGGTGCCAGTCCGAACTTTTTTAATGCTGCTTTACCTTTTTCGGAAATCAGATCCGATGACCATGGTTTCCGGAATGACACTTCAACCACGACGGATTTTATTCCATGCCGCTGAAGCACTTCGGCAATCTCTTCTTTCATCATATCCAGCGCAGGGCATCCCACAAACGTAGGTGTCAATTCTACTTTCACTGTCTCGTGGTCGATACAGATGTCGGTGATCACACCCAGATCTACAAGTGAAAGAACAGGCACCTCCGGATCTTTCACCTCTTCAAGCCATGTATAAATCGTTTTGATCAGGTCTGTTGACATGTATTTTATGATCTGCAAACAATATCAAATGAACCAGCGATTACCTGGTTCAGATGATGCTTCATATGCTTAACGTAATCTTCGGCCAAAAATTCCAGGGTATGTAATTGTGAGGTCAACGACTGTTTTTTATAACTGGATTGCGGCATATTTTCAAGTACACCGGCAATCCGCAGGTTGAGCAGCTGCCAGAGCATGATGACTTCCTCTTGCGAAATGCTTTTATAATTATTGGCAGCAACCCAGAAATCCTGGTCATATACAATTTTGGACGGAACCTGTTCGTATTGACCTACAATGAATCGCCTCAAATTATTCTGCGCAGAATCGATCAGGTGGCCAACGACTTCCTTTTTGCTCCATTTATTTGGAACTGGTTTTGACGAAAATTCCGCTTCCGGTATCTCTCTCATTTTTTTAGAGAATTCTATAACGATGTCCCTGAGTTCCTGAACAATTGGTTGCATTTGTCTGATGTATTAAAAGTGACGTTAATAATTTCGATGTATTCAGTCTGAACGTTACCATTCCGCCGCCGGATCTATCCTGAAAACCTCCGACATCTCATCCAGCAAAGGTTGGAGATGCTGTGTATGACGTCCGTTTCTTCCACCGTGTACGGCATCTGATGAAACATCAGCGAGTGTGAGACGTGTGGCGGAAAGCACTTCCTGAATCTTGCGTGTCCATATTTCCATGGTTGCTTTTTCCCCCTGAAAAATTCCGCTTTTGATCAATTCGTTCTCATAGGGTGATTCTTCAAAAATCCCCAGCGCATAGGGCCAGGATAAATTCAACGATTCCTGTAAGCGCGAAATGCTTTCAGGTGTCGCATTCCCAAGCTGCTTCATCCAGGTGTTTGCGTGCAGCGTATGATACTTTAATTCACCACGGATCTTCGCGGAGAGTTCTGCCAGCGGCTTAAAGGACGAGGTCACAAACGATTCAAAACGAATTGCCAGGGCCGTATCAAATAAAAAATGCCTGACCAAACTAAAATCGTATTCGCCATTTGGCAGCTCGACAAAGATGCAATTATGAAACTGGCTTGCGTTGCGCATGAACGCGACCGTATCCGGGGCTTGTTCGCCGAGGTTTTGATGCAGTATGGTATAAAGCGCCTGAGCCTGGCCGACCTTATCCTGCGCCATGGATGAAAATGCAATATCTTCCTCCAGCAAGGGACCCATCCCGGTCCACTCGGAATTTCTGTGGCCGAGAATGAGCAGATCATCCGCCACCTTATACAAGAGCTCTTTGAGTGCCAATTCGTTCATGATCAATTCGCTTTAACTCTTTCAAGAAAGTCTTTCAATTTGTCACCACCTTTATAATCTGAGGCATCACGGAATTTTTTTTCCGGCAAAGTAAGCCATAGGTCTTTGTCGCCTTCACTTGTAAAGCGGATGTCGCCGGTGCGGATCGTCCAAACGTTGTACACCAACTTCTCGCCCCTGAGTTTTTGCTTTGCAACCGAAATTGCGTGTTCCGGCGATGATGCCACTACAGTTCCGGCGTGCACATGCTGCTTCCCGCGTTTCTGAAGGTGATAGATCTCGTAAGTTTCTTTTTGGTCAGAACCTTCAACATTTCCAAGCTGGTCGTAAGCGTTGATATTTCCCTCAGTCATGGGGGAGACAAAAACATTCCTCGTATCTGCCACACACAATGAAGTGCAGGTGAATCTCCTGGTAAAGGTCTCTTTTGCCAAAACATAAGCCATTTCAAGGTTTGGAGCATGGACAATGCCTTCGTGTTGAAATGGTTTTCCTTCTTTGGGTTGCACAAACACTTCAAATGTTCCAAATTGGTCCAGTGTGGCTTTTTGATTTATTTGGCCTTCCTGGCCCACCTTTGGTAGACGATTGACGCGTGGATCTAACGAATTCACAGTTTTCACAACGGATTAAAGGGTAAATATAAAGGTATCGCAACCGATTGAAAAACTTCAAAAAACCAAATTTTAAGGGTTTAATGAAAACTTTATTTGTTTTCCGAATGTATTGTTGTTAACGATGAAATACTTTGAGTTTCTCTGGGCACTGGACATGCTTGCGAAGTATTATCCAAAATACCATAGCAACGAAGTTCTTGTACTTGCGGATGACATCTGGAAGTGGTTTAACAATGAGTTACCGGAAGGGAGCAGCACGATCGTTTACCTTAACAGTATTTTCGATTCCCCTTCCGAAGCATTCCGCGCTGTCTGGAAGGAGATTCAGCTGATGTCCGGCCCATTCACGTTCTTAAACTGATTTAGGCCAACGGGGAGACATAGGTCGCCTTCGGTGATTTGAGTGCGTCCCTAACCCATTTTCCACGTTCCTCTGCAATCCTTCGCACTTCGAGCCTTTCTTTGTTGCACGGCCCGTCTCCATTAATCACCCTCTTGAATTCTTCCCAGTCGGGCTCTGTATATTCCCATCGTCCCGTTTGCATATTTTTTTGCAGCTTCGGGTCGGGGATTGTAAAACCCAACTCCCAGATCTTGGGCACATACATATCAAGAAACTGGTTCCTCATCTCGTCGTTTGTGGCCATTTTTACTTTCCAACGCATCAATACTTCCGTATGGGCCGAAATTTTGTCGGAGGGACCGAAGAAGTGCATCATGGGTGGCCACCAGCGGTTAATCGCTTCCTGAAACATTTCCCGTTGTCTGGCAGTACCTGTAGCCAAGAAGATGACACAATGATGACCGTATTTAAGATGGAAAGATTCTTCCGCGCAAATACGTTCAAGGGCGCGACAATAAGGACCATAGCTTCCTTTGGCGTTGGCGAGCTGGTTGACAATCGCGCCTGCATCGACAAGCCATGAAATGAAACATGAGTCGGCCCACGTGAAGGCCGGGTAATTGAAAATATTTGAGTACTTCGATTTTCCGGAGATCAGATCCGTGATCATTTCCTCACGCCTCTTCCCTAGGGTTTCCGCGGCACTGTAGAGCAATTGGGCGTGTCCGACTTCATCCTGAACCTTCGCCATGAGGGCAAGTTTTCGTCTGAACCCTGGTGCCCGGGTAATCCAGGTACCTTCTGGAAGGGCGCCAATGATCTCGCTGTGCGCGTGTTGCTCTATCATCCGGATCAGCTGCTTCCGGTAGAGATCCGGCATCCAATCTGTCGGTTCGATCTTTTCGCCGCGGTCGATCCGGGCCTCAAACGCCGCCAATTTCTCCGGATCTTCCTGTGCGAGGCTGTCAGTTTTTATTCCTTCGAAAGTGTTTCCTCCTCCGTACATAAGGTCGCTGTTAAATGAGTTTTCACCGGGTATTGTATTTCAAACCCCAAAGATAAGAAAACCAAACACTTGTTAGTGTCTAACAGCTTTATTTAGAATTTTGTTTCAGCCCGTTTACGAGCATGTCGGAGAGTTGAAGACCCAGTTCCACTGGTTCTATGATACCGCCAGAGGGGTCGTACCACATGGGCATCCAGTTCAGAGATGAAAATAATGTCATGACGGCAAGTTTGACGTCGATCGTATTCTTGAATTCTCCATTTCGCACGCCATCTTCAATAATGGCCTTGAATCGGTTGATATAGTTTATTCTAAGCAGTAAAAAATCCCGAAGGAACGGCTGGCTAAGGTGACGGTGCTCATTCATGAACACCGCAGATGCAGTCAGATCCTTAGCCATGACCTGTATATGGCCAATAATGCCCTTGCGCAGTTTTTCGCTGGCCGAAAGGTTTTGTTTTTCCACTTCCTCAAGGGACTTCCTAAACTCCGATGCCATATCGAAACAAAGGCTTCGAAGGATCTCTTCTTTCGATTTAATGTGCGAATACAGACTCGCGGCTTCGATTCCCAGCAGCTGCGCCAGATCGCGCATGGAAGCTGCTGCATAACCTTTTTCCTTGAACAGCTCGGCAGCCTTCCGGATCACCTGTTCTTTCCTCGACAAATTTGCAATTGCTTCCGTCATAATATCAAAAATATACAAAATATTTCACAATCTTGGAAACTCGCCTATTCACGTCAGTTACATTTGATTCGTCAACATATGGACTTCATCTCCATCAGGGAATACTTTTACAAATTCTACAGCGCGCTTTTGCTGATCCTCCTGGTGCCAATCGTCGCCTTCATTTCACTTTATCTTCAACCGTCAAGATCACAGTCGGATTTTGAGCGTGCTCCTGACACATTTGTGTTCTTTTCAGCAACGATCATCTTTCTGTGGACGATGATGTTCATATTGTTTAATAAAAAAATCAAATCGTTGCGTAACCGACAAGGATTACGATCAAAACTTGAAAAATATTTTAAGTTAACAATCGTTCGTTATATCATTTTATCGGCGGCGGGGATGATGCTTGCCGTGGCGTTCTATTTTTTACGCAACGATTTTTTCACCATTTGCTTTGTTATGCATCTGGTCATAACAATTCTGCTTTGGCCAACTTCACCGAAAGTTTGCCGCGACCTGAGATTGCGCGGGGATGAGAGGGAAATGGTTTATTATAAAAAAGATAGTTTGTAGTAAAAAAAGGTGACTTGAGATCACCCTTTTTTTCACCTTCTAAAAGATCACTCCAAAACTGACTGCGTTTAACTGCGGGCCACGGCCGGAGACAAACAAGTCGTTGAAATCGTAATTCAGAAAAAAATCCGTCGACCTGAACCCGAACTGAAGTCGGGCGCCATACCTGAGGTTGTTGAGGTAAAAACTGTCCTTGTTCTTTTCTTTTTCACGGTCGCCGTCTTCGGCTTCATAAACCAGCTTGGACCTGCTCCCGATCCGGTATCCTGCGTACGGTCCGATGCCAATCCGGAACTCGCTTCCATATCCATCCCAAAGACGGGGTTTTCGCCCGTGGTCGCCGAAGTCAAGCAATGGAACCAATGAGATGTTGATGTAAGTCACTGAGAGTTTGCTCTTGACGTAATCGAGATTCCTGGCATCAGACACAAATTCAATGTCTTCATTTTTTTCCAGGATAATATTGTCATCCTCGAACTTGAAATTATACCAGCTCGCGCCAAGGCCCCACTCGAGAAAAAAATTCTTCCCCAGGCGGGTTCTTTGCGTGGAGGTGATCCCGACATACCAGGAGCCCCAGGGGCGAACGGTGTGCGCTGTTGAGCCATCGGGAAACTTCCCATCTGTCAAATAGTTATTCGTTCCCAGGTCAAGGTTCGTCGATTGCCAGGTGCGGCCGATACCGCTTCGGCGCCTGCTTTTTTCGGTCGACTCCTTTTCTTCGTCATCGTCGATTCTTTCTCCATCACCGCTTGGCTCCGACTCAATTTCGGATTCCGGCATCGACCAATCTTCTCGCGCCAGAGGCTCATCTGCAACTGAATCAATTTTTATCGTGTCGGCGGATTCAAGCCTCTTAAAGATGTCATTAAAAAGGTCCTGGAAATTATAGTGCCTCAGGATTTCAAGGTCGCTGCGATCCTGAATTGTAAAAACTACTTTACTTGTCTTTGCCAACGATACGATGACGGTATCTGCTTTCTTTTGGCCCATGGCGGCGAACCCGCATAACATCATTAGCGTTGCTGTAAAAAATCTCATGTTCATAAATTACCTGTTTTGACTACGTTGTTTGTCACTTCGAAAATTCAGCGCGAGAATTTCATTTTTTTTCTGCCGGAGCTCACCAATCGGATCCTGGTTGCGTTTTAGGTCGTTGGCTTTCTCCCACAGTTTTCTCAACGTAGATTGCTTTTTCGCTTCTTCGGTTGCGCGGGCTAGGGATTTTTTATCAAGATATTTTTCATTCACTTCCTCGGCGGTGTAAATAAGAACGACCGCGGGTTGTGATTCCTGATTCACAACCACCGTCTCTTGCGTGATGACTATTGCTTCTTCCTCAGAGGTTCCTTCATTCGTTACTGTATAGATCGGCCGCCCCGCCTGATCTTCGAATGCCACCGGGTTTTCTTCAACTTGCTCAACCAGGGGTTGGATCGTTGTGGGCTGAAGCTTTTTTATGCCGCCGACGCGCGGTTTGTGCGCTGATTCTATTTCTTCCTTAACATTGTTGGGCGTGGATTCCGGTGACTGTTTTTTTTCCGCAGCTATCTCCTTTTGTGGCGTTTTTCTTGGTTGCAGTTTTTCAGGAACAACGGTTGTATACGGGGGCTTTTCGTTCCGCTGTTGTATCAGAACGAAAATACCTGCGGTAATAAGAAGCGCAACGGCTGCCGCGATTTTTAACCAGAGCCCCTTATTGTTTTTTTTATCGAGATTTTGCTCAATCCTGCTCCATGTATTTGCGGGAGCAGGTCTCCGGTATCCCGACAGTTTTTCACTGAAGATTTTATCCGGCTGTTGTTTCATCGTTACTGATTTTTTTAGTGTAATCCCAATCCTGACGGGCAAGCATTTTCTGCAGGTATGTACGGGCGCGACTTAGCTGTGACTTGGAGGTATTTTCACTGATGCCCAGACGCTCTGCTATTTCCTTGTGAGAATAGCCATCGATCGCATACATGTTAAAAACAAGCCCATAGCCTGCCGGGAGTTGCTCAATCAGGTTTAGCAGGTCTTCCGCTTCCAGGTGATCACTCAGCTTGTCATAATCAGGTTCGCGGTCCGCTTGATCGATCTCGGTTTCCAGGTACATCATTCTGGCCTTGCGCAAATGGCTTAGGGCCTCATTGACCATGATCCGGCGGATCCACCCCTCAAAACTTCCTTCTCCCTTAAACTGGTTTATTTTCTCGAAGATCTTCGTGAAAGCCGTTACGAGGATGTCCTCCGCTTGCATCGGGTCACGCACGTAACGAAAACATATCGCGTACATTTTCGAGGAATACAAATCGTACAGTTGTTGCTGGGCCGCCCGTTCGCGACGCACACAACCATCGATAAGCTCATCTTCTTTGGCTCTGTAGATTTTGAATTCCATTTAAGATTCTATATGCAAGATGCCTAAACGGTAAGGAGGGTTGCGTGAAAAAAAAGATTTTTAATAAAAAGCCCTGTAATTGACGCGAATTGTCGTTTCGGAGTATTTTCGTGGCTTCACTTCAACTACGTTGATGCGGCCACCGGAGTCAAAAAGATTTGCAAAAAAGCCGCCCTCTTCTTTGGTGAATAATGAATATTCGCCGGGAGGTAACGATATTTTGAAGGAGCCGTCGGCTTCTGTTTTGACCGTTTTCACCAATGCGACTCGGATATCGGTATAAAGGCCGTTTGCCATGGTGGTCTGGTCTTGCCTTACGGGTTGATAAATATAGACCTCCCTTATAATCGGTTTTGGATCGGCCTTCTTCTTATCCGGCCCCGGCATTCGGTTGCCTTCTTCCCAGACGACTTTTCCGCAAATACCTTGTTTCTGGGCGTGCGAAAATGCCGGACCAATTATCAAAAGAGAAATCACAAGAAATCGTACCATAAGAGCAACTTCTTTAAAGGACTGTGCTCCGGAAGTATGCTCAAAAATCTGACCACATTTAAAATACCAGCATGATCAGACACATCAGCAGGAATAACAGAATAAAAATCATAGGATTGATTGATTTATGTGTTAGTCGCGTTTCACAACCGACGGGGTACCTCGGAAATCAATTTCACTCGCTATCCCTTGTTCCATTTCCAGCGTTCCGGTGACGTTCACCTTCGCGGATGAGCCGCCTGACGTTTCAATGAAAGCGTCCGTCGCCCGTAGGTTATAGGCGCGAAGTTTCGATGCAAGTTCAAGCTCGGCGTTCAGATTAAGGGAATTGCCGGCCAGCTCGGCTTCGGCTGCTCCGGAAAGGTACACGTTCAGGTTATGGGCTGAAATGTCCGCTTTTAGCTTCACGGGGCCTCGCAGATCGATCGTCAGTTTGTCACTCTCGAAATCATCTATTCGGATGGACCCCACACCAACCGCCTCGATCCTTTCGATCCGGGGCATATGGACCACAATTTCAACCTCCTCAATCTTCAGGTCGCGCAGCTTCCAGTCGACCTTCTTGCGGCCTTTATAATCAATGACGAGGGTTTCACCCATCCGATGGATATCGTACCGTTCTTTTGCGCTTTCCAGACCGTTGATGACAACGGAATATTCATGGTCCGGGACAATCCGCACATCAAATTTACCTCGTATCTCAATTTCGTCGAAGTCGACCAGATCATCCCGATTGCCGTCTTCATCGATTCCGCAAGTCACGCATTTAATTCCATCTTCGGTCATGATCCAGGTATTGCCGTCAAGGTGGCGGTAATCGATCATGTTGTCGATGAACCGGCTGGCATCCTCATCCATAATGAAGGGAAAATTGTAGGGGATATACAGGGTCATTTTTAGTCGCTGTGCGCGGAACACTGCATTGTCATTGAATTTCAAATTCGTGTCGAAGACAAAAACCGAATCCTGAACGGCAACATGGTAACTGACCATTTTAGCATTTTCAATTGCTCTGGCTTTGCTGCTTCCCTGTGCTTCAAATACCTGAACCAGCCGGAAATTCGGATCTGAATGGCCTTTGAGTTCCAGATCAACAACTTCGTATCCTTCCATACCGGCTTCATTCACTTTCAAAACCGCTGTCTTTCCAGTGATGCGATAGGTGTTTTCAACCTTGAAATCCGCGTCTTCCCTAAAGGCCATTGCTATTCGTGGAATTCCAACAGCCAGCAGGGTTGTGCTTATGAAAAACAGAACAAACAATGTCCATCCCGTTGCCGCGTTAAAAACGACACGTTTGGCGATCACGGAAACTCCAAGCAGGATTACAAAAATCGTAGGCACAGCGGTGGCAAAAAATCCTGCGACCGCGGTCCATCCTGGGAATGCGCGGAGCATGGCGTCAATGGGGAGACTTGCCTCATTGAGTTCGGACATCCATGGCGAATATGATCCAGCAGAAAATAGTCCGATCAGGACCGCCGCTGTCACGACCAGGCCGAACAGCATGGCTAGTCCTGTGAACACAATGATAACCCCGATCGCCACGCGGATGACTTCGATCAGCGGAGCTAGAACTCTTCCAAGACCGGTTAGTATCATTCCGATCAGGCGAAAGGGAAAGAGCAGGACCCTTGTGAGGGTACTCTCCTCAGCTATACTTTTTTCAGACTGGCTTTTTTTTAAAGTCGATTCGATGTTGGATAATGTTACCGGTTCGCCTTGCATCTGCATTTTATCGGTTATTGTTCTTGCCTCGGGCAGTATCATCCAGAGAACGATATAGACGAACAGGCCTAAACCACCCGCAAAGGTGAAAATGATAAACAACAACCTTGACGCGATTACATCAATACCGAGATATGCAGCAACCCCACCTGCAACGCCGCCGATAATTTTCTTCTCTGGGTCGCGATACATTTTCTTGCCCACGATCGGCTCGTCCAGGTCGTAAGAACCTGGCACCAGTATCCACATGATCACGTAAACCAGCAAGGTGAACCCATAGGCAAAAGTGAGGATGGCAAAAAGAAGGCGGATCCACAATGCGTCTACGTTGAAGTAATTCGCGAGGCCCGCGCAAACGCCGCCGAGGATCTTTCTTTTCTGATCACGCATCAATTGCTTCGAAGGGGCATACCTGGCAGACCCCGCCCCGGGAGGCGTATCTTCGGAAGCTGTACCTGCCGTAGACGACGATGTCTCTGCCTGGCTTTGCACCGGATCCTCTACAGCCTTGAAATCACTGACACTGCCCATCGTCAGTACCAGCGCGCTGACATCTTCGCTTGTGATCACCTGTTTCTCCTCATTCAGTTTGGATAGGAAGATCTCGGCAATCCGGCTTTCGATGTCGGCTAGAATTTCACTGCTGTCTTCGAAGGTCGAAAAGTACTTGTTAATCGAGTCAAGGTATTTTTTGAGCGTTTCATAACCATCTTCTTCGATGTGAAAAATGATTCCGCTGATATTAATACTGATATTCTTTTTCATATTGATTCGAGCGTGTCGTTGAATTGGGTGTTTGCTTTTGAGGTTATCATTTGGGTGGAATGGACAAGATCATCCCACGTCTCGGTTAGTTTTTCCAGAAACTTGCTGCCTTTATCGGTCAGGGTGTAATATTTTCTTGGCGGCCCCGATTTTGATTCGATCCATTTGTATTCCAAAAGTCCTGCGTTCTTCAGGCGGGTGAGCAGCGGATACAACGTCCCCTCTACCACGATCATTCGCGCGGCTGTCAATTCATCCAGCATGTCGGATGCGTAAACTTCGCCGCGTGAAATGATGTGAAGAATGCAGTATTCCAGTATCCCTTTTCTCATTTGAACTTGCGTATTTTCAAGGTTCATATTTCCGTGTTAACTATCACAGACTTTTACGTGCAAGTACTATGCATGACCTAGTACTTTTGGCTATCCCTTGAAAAATAGTTTTTATAATACTGATTATCAGGTATTTAAAAAGCAAGAATTCTTGATGGTCTCTATTTGCAATTCCGCCAGCGGCCATAAAACGTTCAAAAATGGATACTTAAAAATTCAAAAGTGAACGATTTTAGGGAAATTTTGGGCAGACGCATGATCCGGCGAAGTGGGAAACTTATCAGCCAGGCGCCGGTAGCCGAACCGGCAATGTTGAGTGGCCAGGACAATTTTGGTCATTCAATGGAATTTGTTACGCAGTCATTTACCAATGTAAGCGGTGAAGTATCAAACTTTTGATGCATACAAATGGGTTCACTACCTTTAAGGTTTTGATGATCAAGATACCGGCAATTTGTGTTTTGCTTTTGTTGTTTGGCATTCAGTTGCAGGCGCAATTTGGCAATGAATGGATTGACTATGGACAACAATATGTCAGAATACCGGTGGCACAAAACGGTCTTTACCGGGTTCCTTTTTCATCCATTGAATCAGCCGGATTGACGATTTCAGATCCTGCCAGGCTTCAACTCTTTCACCGCGGCTCCGAACATTCCATCATCGTAGCTTCGGATTACATCGAATTCTACGGTGAAAGAAACGACGGCACCCTGGATAAAAAACTCTACGACCAGGAAAGCTTCCAACCTCACCGCTATTATAACCTTTTCAGCGATACCACAAGTTATTTTCTGACTATTGGCCAGGCCGTTGGTAAAAGGGTCAGTTCATATTCCGATGCCAATGCGTCGCTCAACCCCGAGACATTTTTTTATGCTGAAAAGCTTTTGCTCTTCACCGGCAGTTACGCACAAGGCCGGGATTATGGTGACGTTATTAAAACATCGTTTGACCAGGGCGAAGGCTGGATGGGAACCGGCATCCGCGAAGGACAAACCAGATATGACACAATCAAGGGCGTGGTTCGCACATTTGCCGCTGGCGCGAAGCCAATTCTGGAGATCGTTCTCACAGGCCGTGCTTACATGAATCACGGCGTCGATGTTTACATTGGATCATCGTCGCGCCTGCTGACTTCGGTTACGGTGAATGGCTTTGAAACGCGAAAACTGACACATCAGATCGAATGGAGCGACATTGACCCTGCAGGCACTCTCCGCATAGGAGTGAGCGTAAATGCGATCAATACCAGCTCAGCGGAGGTAAGCGTAAACTATTTTAAGCTCACATATTCGGAGGAATCCGATGCGGCAAACCACTCCGCGTATTTTTTCAAGATTCCGGAAAACCCACAGAACACATCGTATATCGAGCTTAAGAATTCTCCCGATGATACAAGGCTGTTTGACATCACGGACGCGAAGAATCCGGTTTTGATTGGCACCAACCGAACGACAACATTGAATGCCATGATACGGGAAACCAGCATACCCAGGTCGTTACTTGCGACCGCCACTTTCATCGAGCCCGTTGTAAAGAGGGTTACGTTTACTGAGATCAACCCATTGGATCACGATTACATAATCATTTCTCATTCATTGTTGCGCAAACCCGGTGGAGGTTACTCAGACCCTGTACTTGCCTATTCCGAATACCGCGCTTCGGAAGCCGGAGGAAGCCACTCTCCTTTGCTGATGAACATCGATCAGGTATTTGATCAATTTGCCTACGGTGAGCAGTCACCGGTTGGCATTTTTCAGCTGATGAAATTTCTTTCATCCGTCAAAATACCGGATTACCTTTTTCTTATTGGCAAAGGTTTGGACCCTGATTATGACTACTTTAGAAAACCGGGGCTTGCCGTCGATTTCAAATCTCTGGTGCCAGGCGCGGGAATGCCCGCATCAGACATGGCGTTCTCCGCGGGGCTCGGCGGTGCACAGCACGTACCCGCTATTGCCACGGGGAGGATTACAGCGATGCATCCCGAGGAAGTTTCGGCATATCTGAATAAAGTTATCGAGGCCGAGGCGCGGCCGTTTAATGATCTGCGACGTAAGAATCTGCTGCACCTTAGCGGCGGGGTCTTTGCGGGTGAAGCGCAAAGATTCCGGGGCTATCTGCAGGAATTTGGAAATACAGCCAAAGGCTTTTATCTCGGGGGTCAGGTCAGCGCCATTGCTAAGGAATCGACCGATATCAAGCTGATCAACATATCAAAAGAAGTAAACCAGGGTCTGAGCCTCGTTACATTTTTCGGACACTCATCGGCGGTGACACTTGATTTTGATGTCGGAAAGGTCACGGACGATGTCATGGGGTATAAAAACAAGGGCAAGTATCCGGTGATGCTGATGAATGGTTGCCAGGCGGGCGCCTTTTTCAGATATTTTGAGTTGTTTGGCGAAAACTGGATCAATGCCCCTGATAGGGGCGCTGTTGGATTTATCGCGCATTCTTCCCTTGGCCTGGCCGGGCTGCTGCGACGTTATACCGATCTTTTTTATGCGGTCGGATTTGCTGACTCGGTTTTTATTCAAAAGGGGCTCGGCGATATTCAAAACGAGGTGGCAAGAAGGTACCTGATCTCGCACGGAAATTCAAGCGCTGATGTTGCCCAGGCTCAACAGATGATGTTGCTGGGTGATCCCGCTGTCAGGTTGTTTGGGGCGGCGGACCCGGATTATGCAGTTGCAGACGAACATGTTTCAATCCGCACGCTGAACGGGCGACCTGTCACCGTTGCATCGGATTCCTTTGCGATAAATTTTGTGGTTAAAAACTATGGAAGTTCCACCAACAAACCCCTGCACGTCGAGGTAAGAAGAACGTTATCGGATCAATCCATGATCGTGTATGACTCGATTTATTCCCCGTTACTCTATGCCGACACACTGCTATTTATTGTCCGTGGGAGAATTGAAAATGGCGGAGGCCACAACAGCTTTGAGATCCGTGTGGATGGAAATCAGATCATCGGTGAGTTGCGTGAGGATAACAACTCGGCGTACATTGACTACTTTATTCCGGAAAACGGGACTAAAAATCTTTATCCTTCGGATTTCTCAATTGTTAACAGGACCGACCTTTCGCTTTCCTTTCAACATACCGACCTGCTGTCCGATGTTCGCGAGTTTCTTGTGGAGATCGATACAACGAACGCCTTTGATAGTCCGTACAGAAAAACTTTTAGTATCTCAGGCAAAGTTCTCGTAAGGCAATCAGTTCAGTTGCTTGCGGCTGACTCCATGGTTTACTACTGGCGGACGAAGATTGCGATCCCCGAGGGAAATGAAAGCACGGCATGGTCCGGCAGTTCATTTACATACATTGACAACGGACCAGAAGGGTGGATGCAATCACATTTTCCGCAGTACATGGATAACACATTCACGGGAATTATTCCGGATTCGGTTGACCGCGAGTTTCGCTTTGAGGTGACGAGGACCCCCCTTTTCATTCGCACGTTCGGCGCCGATGCCGGGCAAACAGTCCAGGATGTCAGCATCACAATCGACAGTGTGGAATACAACCTGTTTGCGCAGGGATTTGGCTGCCGGAACAATACCATCAACCTCATTGCCTTCGACAGACATTCCACCAGCCCGTACCAGGGCGTGAGGTTTCAATGGTTTAACAGCGGTGGACGCGGGTGTGGTCGTGAACCATGGGTTATCAACAGTTTCTCTTACAACGAGATGGTTACTGGGAACAATGATGACATCATCAAATATGTGGATAATATTCCGGCAGGCGATTCGGTCGTCATTTTCAATATCGGAAACGCAAACTATGAACTGTGGCCGGAGGCGGCGAAAATGAAACTTGGCGAATTGGGCGTGTCACTTTCGCAAATCAATGAACTTGTCACCGGAGAACCTGTCGTCATCTTCGGCCGAAAGGGGCTGTCGCCGGGTTCAGCCCGCATCACAAGGGTGTCGGGTGGGTCGCCCGCTTCGGAAGAGCTTGAGGTACCAGGGAGTATTACCGGCGGGAATACTTCAGGCGAGATGAAGACGCCTATGATTGGTCCTGCGCTGGCATGGCACGAATTGGACTTCGTCACTGAGGACGTTGAAGGTGCCGATGTGCCAATGGTTGACATTTACGGGATTGGCCAAAATGGTCATCTTCAACTCCTGTTTGACAGCATCGAGTCAGCATTTGATCTGTCGTCAATTGACGCGGTGCAATATCCTTACCTCAAACTCGCATACAGAATCAGTGACGATGTCAACCTCACGCCATCGATGCTTGACAGGTGGATTGTCAGGTATGAGGCGGCGCCGGAAGGGTTGATCTTTTTCAGGGATCCCGTGGAAGAGGTTGCTATTCAGGAAGGCATTCGCTGGGACGGCGCGTACGGTTTTATCAACGTGAGCGACCAGGAATTTAGCGGACCTTTAATTGTAAACTATAAGCTCATCAACACCAGTTCATCCACCACGAGCGAGTACACGGTAAGCATCGATCCGCCGCCGGCGGGCGACACCACCCTTTTTGTAGTGCCATTGGAGACTTACCAGAAAACGGGTATTCACAATGTTGAAGTATTTGTAAATCCATATGTGGCCGCAGAACAGTACTACGATAACAATTTCATCATGCTGAATGATCACCTGAGGGTTTTTGGTGAACCGTTCAATCCAGTGATCGACGTTACTTTCGATGGTCGTTACATATCGAAGAATGAATACGTTACCAAAGAGCCTCGAATTGTGATCACGCTTTGGGATGAGAATAAGATCCTGTTAAAGGACGACACCACGGGAGTGGACATTTTTCTCGCGTCACCTTGCGATTTGGAGCCTTGTGCGTTCACCAGAATAAATTTCACTTCCGAAAATGTACAATGGTACCCGGCGACAGACACCTCCAATTTCCGTGTCATTTTTAATCCCGGCCTGAATCCAGGTGTGCATACCTTAAGAGTTAACGGTTATGACCAAAGTGGAAATAGCACCGGTGAGGACCCGTATGAGATTTCGTTCCAGGTCGCCGGAGAACATCTGATTGAAATCTCGGAGCTTTTTCCCAATCCGGTTTACGATGAGGTCAGACTGCAGCTGGTGCTGACAGAACGAACCGTGAGTGATCAGGTTGATATTGAAATGATCGCGTTAACAGGAAAGCATTTTCGAAGCTTCACAATTCCTGCATCAGAACTGCATGTAGGAAATAACACGCTCGTCCTTAACTTGAACAAGGGTGAGGTCGCAGCGGGCATATACATATACAAGCTGACGGTCCGCAGCAACGGGCGGACGATAGAAAAGAAAGGAAAGCTCGTTATCGTGTACTAATGCTTCCTGAATTACTTAATCCCTGTACAACACTGCCTTCACAGCCCTGACCGTTTTTTCAACGTTGGGCAGGATCGCTTGTATCAAAGTCGGTGCATAAGGCAACGGGGCATCCACGCTGTTAACGCGGTGAACCGGGGCATCGAGGTAATCAAAAGCGTATTTCTGGATGTGGTAAGCGATTTCCGAAGATATAGCCGCGAGCGGCCAGGCCTCCTCAACAATGACAAGACGGTTAGTTTTTTTCACGGATTCAACGATGGCCGCATAATCAATCGGCCGAACGGTGCGCAGGTCGATAACTTCCGCGGAAATGCCTTCCTTTTCAAGTTCGGCAGCGGCGGCTAAGGCGACCTTCAGGATCTTTCCAAACGAGACGATAGTTACATCATTACCCTGCCGTTTTGTATCGGCGACACCGAGCGGGATCAAATATTCTTCCTGGGGAACCTGTCCTTTCTCCCCGTACATCAATTCCGATTCCATGAAAATGACCGGATCATCGTCCCGGATACTGGATTTCAAAAGGCCCTTCGCGTCATACGGATTAGCCGGAACAACGACCTTAAGGCCTGGGGTGTTAGCAAACCAATTTTCAAAGTTCTGAGAGTGCTGTGAGCTCAACATGCCTGCATTTCCTGTCGGTCCTCTAAAGACGATCGGCACTGTGTATTGACCACCTGACATTGACATCATCTTTGCTGCCGAATTAATGATCTGGTCGATCGCAACCAGGGAGAAGTTGAAGGTCATGAATTCAATGATGGGGCGAAGGCCATTCATGGCTGCTCCCACACCTATACCGGTGAATCCGAGTTCGGCGATCGGTGTATCCAGCACACGATCCGCGCCAAATTCATCAAGCATTCCCTGGCTAACCTTATAGGCACCATTATACTCAGCCACTTCTTCTCCCATCAGGAAAATGCGTGAATCGCGTCTCATTTCCTCAACCAAGGCTTCACGAAGCGCTTCCCGGAATTGAATTTCTCTCATATTGTGAATTAAGTGCGTAAAAATAGTATCTGAGGTGGGATTGGCAAAGCTCAAATGCCGAAAGCTTTTTATAAATAAAGAACCCTTCCCGGTGGGGGAAGGGTTCTTTTAACAAAATCCAATGGGAAAGCAAATTATTTCAAGGCGTTCCTGAATTGATCAGTAGTTTGCCATTTTTCGAACTCAATATCGCTCAGCGCATTGTCTTTCAAAGACGGGTCAGCCTTAACCGCGTTGGTCAGGTTGCTCACCACATCATCCGACTTATCGAGGCGCGCCGAAGCAATGGCTGCTCCGTAATAAGCGGGAGCATAATTGCTGTTCTTGCTGATCGCCTCTTTGAAGCTGGTCAGCGCATTCTGATAATCCTTGGTTAAGATCTGCGCGAGTCCTTTATTGAAAAGGTTCTCTGCATTATCGGCGGCTGCACTTTCTGAACGGACTGCGTCAGCATATTTCGCCAGGTAAATTTCGGATGCACCTTTAACGCCATTGAGGCCTGCTGCATTGTCTCCTGAAAGCCCGCCTGCTTTTTTGGAATAATTATAAGCAGCATAGGGATTGCCTTTCATCATGTAGACCGATGCAAGGTTCGCGTTAACCTCAGGTGTTTCTTTCAGTTTTACGGCAATCTGAAGCTGTGCAAGGGCTTTGTCAGCCAACGAGGCAAGGTTTGCCGGGTTTTCGATAGCCTGGGCAATGTAGACGGCTCCAAGGTTGTTATGCGCATTCCAGCTTGTCCCTTTTTTGGTAGCAGCTTCATAGATCGCTGCTTTTTCCTCCAGGGATGGAGTGAGGGTTGCACCGTACATCATCTCCTCGAAGGTCAATGCGTCGGCCTGCGCCTTGCCCTGGGTCACCTGCTTGGCCAGAACGGAGATCTCAGCATCTGTTTTCTTTTCTTTTACGGTAAGAATTTCGGTCTTGGCCGTTCTCAGAATCGGATAAATCTCTTTGAATACCTCCTTGTAAGTAGGCAGCTTTTGCATTCTCTTCTCCTGTTCTTCGAAAGATCCGCCCCCGTTTGCAATATTGAGGAATTCAGATTTTTCATCTGATGAAATTCCGTCATAATTCCCTAAGGCAACTTTAAATTCACTCCAGTCCTGGATCACAGGCTTAAGGATGAACTTGATAGAGTCCGCTTTGCCTTTGTAGTCATATTTTTTCATCTCCTCACGATAGAACCTCTCGATCGCGGCGGCGCGATCCGGAGAAAGTTTCGAGTTGATTCGCTCAGCACCTTCTGGAGAGTGAGTACCCGTTACGGTTACCGTACGGGTCGCATTCTTGGATGCAATGAAGGCATCGAGTTGCTGGCCTTTTGGGCTCTTGATCTCAGTTTTTCTCAGAACTGATTTTCCCTGTTCAAAGATAAAATCCGGGATAACGATGGGTGCTAACTCCTCCTGATTGTTATATCCGTGCTCCGCGTAGGAGGCGTAATAGACGGGCTTGACAAGCTTTGAAGTTGTAACGATACCTGTCGCAACCTGCATGCGCGGGCTATTTTTGGTTTTTGAACCTTTCGAAGCAACACCTTCCACTTCGAGTGTACCTCTGCTCATGGCAGGGTTGTAAGGAAAAGAGAAAGTTTTGGTAACTTTAGGTTGTTCGGTAGCACTATTCGGAAAATCTTCGGCTTTGAAAGCGATAGGTTCAAGTGCAAGTTCTTTGTCACCGTACTTGTAATAGGTGTTAAGCGTGTAGGCAGTGCCTTTCTTCAGCATCTTAACGGGAAGATTGGCTGCCATGTCAAAAGTAACTGTGTCCTTGTGTACTTCCAGTGGCTTGGGGGTAACAGTAAGGTTTTGGTCTTTCGACATTTTAACCATTTTGGGCAATGTACAGCCCCCAAGGGTTAAGGCTCCGATGAACAAAAATGAGTAAACTGCTTTTCTCATTGGATTTTGAGTTATGTTGGTTTTTTAAGGGTTCAAAACTAAACTTATGTGTATTTTTTTGCAATTATACTCAAAAAAATAAGATTCGTGTCACAACAGGACTACCCGGGGGGTGTTATATTTGTGAGCCGGATTTTTGGTCGATGAATCAACTTTTAAAGAAGTTGAAACTACAAACTGACAGGATTATGGGGGATTTAGCTAAGAAAATCCAGGATTTCTTCGAAGGTTACGCCTTCGGCGTATGCACACGTCTGGGAGAGAAACTTGGTATGGCAACTTCGAGCATACGATTGTTCTTTATCTATGCTTCTTTTATAACTTTTGGGTCACCGGTGATCGTGTACCTGGCCCTTGCGTTTATTATGAATATACGCAAGCACCTGAGGAAACGCAGTCCTATCTGGGATTATTGACCTGGGGTGAATCATCCAGCCTGACTCCCTTGTCACCTCGCAAATAGAAGCGCAGGACGATGAGTCCTGCATAAATGTTTTTCCGTGAATACCATGGGTAATCTCTCCTTAAACGTTTCCTTTTTCTCACCTCCACTGGCAGCCTGGCAATGAAATCAACGTGTGCCCTGAATACGCTTAACGCATTACCGAACTTTCCTTTCAGCGCAAATACCGCTGCAGCAAGCCAGTCGAGGCCGACCCTCAAGGGTATTTTATAAAGGAGTTCACCCGTGTTCAAATGTTTGAAAAGTAGTGAAAGGCCATTGCGGAAATTGAAGTAGGTCTTTCTCGGATTTTCATATCCGAGGGTTCCTGCGCCGACGTGAAATACCGTACTCTGGCCACAGTAGAACACTTTGTATTCCGTCCGCTGTATCTTCCAGCACAAATCAATTTCTTCCATATGTGCGAAGAAATCTTCGTCGAGTCCCCGGAAGGTGTGATAGATCGACGACCGGATTACCAGACATGCTCCGCTCGCCCAGAATACTTCCCGCGTGTCATCATACTGCCCTCTGTCCTGTTCGACTTCCGTAAATAACCTGCCCCTGCAAAACGGGTACCCCAGCGAATCGATAAACCCACCCCCGGCGCCTGCGTATTCAAATTTGTCTCTTTGGTGATAAGACAGGATCTTGGGCTGAACAGCCGCGATCATGTGGTGTTCATTGAGCAAGCCGATCATGGGGGAAAGCCAGTTCGCCGTCACTTCAACATCGGAGTTCAACAGGACGTAATGCAGTGCGTCCACGAGTTTTAGCGCGCGATTATATCCGCCGCAAAATCCAAAATTTTGACCGAGTTCAATGATCCGGACGGACGGAAATTGATCGCGAAGAACCTGAAGTGACCGGTCGGAGGAGCCATTATCGGCAACGTAGATGTCGGCATCTTCAGAGTGGCGAATGACAGCGGGCAGGAACTGTTTCAGCAGATTTTCACCATTATAATTCAGGATGACAACTGCAGTGCCGGTCATCCCATCATGCTGCTAAAATCCAGCCCTGGGATGTTGGGCAGAAGCCCTTCCGTGGATTTTTTCATTTCTTCCCGGGCGAGAATATCGGCCTCCTCACTGGCTTTGTTGACAGCGGCGATAATCAGATCCTGAACGACACTTTTATCTTCCGCTTTTAACAGCGAAGGATCAACTTCCAAAGCGACAAGCTGGTGTTTACCGTTCACAGTTGCTTTAACCATGCCTCCGCCGGATTCCCCCGATGCGCGCAGGTTGACCATGTTATCCTGGGTTTGTTTGATCCGGGCCTGAACCTCTTTCATTTTGCCCATCATTTTCATCATATCGAACATAGCGGTTGCATTTTAGATTTACTTGAAGATCGAATTTACGCGGTACCGATAAAATTATCTCAATGCCTGTTCTTTATTTCTTTTGCAGTAAAAGAACTGAGCCCGACTTTTTGAAGTTGCGGCCAGCATAGTCGGTTATCTTCGCAACAAATGTGTACGTGCCTTCCGGCATTGCAGTTCCACGGTATTTGCCGTCCCACCCTTCGCCAAGCGTCGTTGTTGTAAACATCAACTCTCCCCACCGGTTGAAAATGTCCATTTGAAACTCGAAGATGTATTGCCCGTAAACGTTGAAGATGTCGTTAAGGGCATCTCCGTTTGGCGTAAATGAAGTGGGATAAAATAAATTCGGGTCCTTGATGATCACCAAACGGTTTGAAATGCTTTCGGTGATCCCGTCATCATTCGGTAATGCCGAAACCACATAAATATAAACCTGGTTGTTGAGATCGTCGTCCGAATCCGTATAAGTCGTAATATTTCCGACCTCAATTGTTTCAACCACAACGCCGTTCTCATTATATTTTTCAATAATATATTCACTGACACCGTTTGCCCAGCCTTCATAAGGTGTCCACTCCAGCATAATATCATTGGTCGAAGTCACGTCACCGGTAAGGATGATCGGACACGCCTCGTTACTCCGCAGGCTTTCATTGCCGCACACATCCGTATAGGATATTTTATAACACGACGGGTTTTCGGATGTATAGGTGTCATCAGCGATTTGCATGTCTGTCGTCGTTCCAAGGAGGGTATTCGTTCCGTTGACCGACCTGAAAACCGAGAATTCATCGGGCGTAAATGCCGGGTCGGTAGTCCAAAAAATGGTTACGCCGGTTTCTCCGACAACGGTCGAGATATTCGCAATGGTCGCGGGGATGTCTGTCGACACTGCCGTCCCGCATTTCGGCAAGGATATGCTCCGGCTGTTATTTGCATACGTCATCGTTAACTGGTAGCAATACTCCTGTCCGCAATTAACATCGGTGTCTGAGTAGGGCGAGTTCACGTTGGCAACAGTGAGCGAAGTCCCCGTATTGGTAGGCGTGATTTCCAGATCCTGAGTGGAAACCGGAACCGGTGTCGCTGGAGTGGTCCAGACAAGGCGGTTTTCGTTGTTTAAAACGGTGAGATCGAAGTTTGGTGTACAGATCACATTCGAATAGGTCATGGTATTATTACACGGGTCGAATGCGCCGATCCGGAAACAATACACATTGTCATCCGGCCGGATATTTTTTACCGTGTCGGCTGTTTGGTTAAACAGTGACTTCACCTGCTGAAACGGGCTGGTATTGTTGATTGCCATTTCCAGCCTGTATTGGACGTTGGGCACGCCGTCGAAATCCACCCGGACCTCGGCCAAATTCAGCACTTCAATTTGCGATATAAAAGGCGTGGGAATAGACGACACGACGTTCACGGTTTGGGAGACGGAATTACAGTTGTCCGCAGCGTTGACATTTTTTCCACGAGCCGTAATGGTCTGGCTTCCGGGAGCCCCATACGTGAACTGGTTGGAAGAATTCCCGGCAAGCGTTACATCATCGGTTCCATCGTTGTTATAGTCGATGATGTACTGGTCATAAGTGCTCTCAAGTACCGACAACGTTATGCGATTGCCTCCGCAGGTTGAGATCTGGATGTTGGGCAGGGTATTTTCGAAGACCTCAATTTGAATATTATCCATCTCCGCCGCCCGCACCAAACGAATGGTGTAAACGCCCGGACTTGTATAGGTATGTGCACTGTTCAGAATCACAGATTGAAATCCGCCTCCATCTCCATAGTCGACATCACACCCGACAGATCCATCGCATGTCGGAGCGTCAAGGGTGAGGCTGAATGGGGCACAGCCACGGATTTCATTCACGGTAAAAAATGCATTAGGCTGGCTTGTATAAGGCTGCGCGTTCGCTGCTACCGCGAACGTCATGATCAATATGCAAAAACCCGCAAACCTCATCTTATACTTCTAAAACTCTCAAAAACTCTTCTGCTTTCTTAATGTCATCGTGCAATAAACGGTCATCTTCTATAAACGGAACCGTCTTTCGGAAATTATCCACCATTTTTTCCAGTGGCGGAGATGTTCTCATGGGTCGCCTGAAAATCAACGCCTGGGATGCGGTCAATAGTTCAATTGCGAGTATGCTGTAGACATTTTCAACAATCCTGTACGCTTTGGTGGCTGCATTTGCGCCCATGCTGACATGGTCTTCCTGGCCGTTGGAACTGACAATACTATCAACCGAAGCCGGCATACAGAGTTGTTTGTTCTGGCTTGCAAGAGAAGCGGCTGTGTATTGTGGAATCATCATCCCGGAATTGATACCCGGGTTGCCAACAAGGTAATTAGGCAACTCCCTGGCGCCGGAGATAAGCTGATAGGTCCTTCTTTCTGAAATACTGCCGAGCTCGGATAACGCAATGCTGAGAAAATCGAGCGCCAGGGCGAGAGGCTGTCCATGAAAATTTCCGGCCGAAATGATCACATCATCCTCGACAAAAACGTTGGGGTTGTCAGTAACACTGTTGATTTCCGTCAGAAACACACTGGTAACGTAATCAATAGCATCCGCGCTCGCGCCATGAACCTGAGGAATGCACCGGAACGAGTACGGGTCCTGCACATGTTTCTTGGGTTGGCGGATGAGCTCGCTTTCTTTCAACATTGTAGAGATGATCTCGGCCACCCGGATTTGCCCTTCGTGGGGCCGGATCTCGTGCACCCTGGAAGAAAAAGGCTCGATGCGGCCATCAAAAACATCGAGCGAAAGCGCTCCGATCATATTGGACAATTTTATCAATCGATGCGCATGGAGGGTGCACCACATTCCATATGCGCTCATAAACTGAGTTCCGTTAAGCAAGGCAAGACCTTCCTTTGCCTGCAGGTGAATTGGTTCCCAGCCGAACTTTTTATTCACCTCGCTGGCGTGCACAATTTTACCTTCGAAATGCACTTCACCGAGGCCGATCAGGGGGAGCGATAAATGGGCGAGCGGTGCCAGGTCGCCCGAAGCTCCGAGGGAGCCCATCTCGTACACCCTTGGCAAAATGCCGTTGTTATAGAGATCCGCGAGCCGTTCGACAGTTTTTATCTGGACACCGGAATAACCGTAGGACAGCGATTGAATTTTAAGAAAAAGCATCAGCCGGATAATATCGTTGGGGATATCAAGGCCGGTACCACATGCATGGGATTTAACGAGATTTTCCTGCAGTTTTTCAAGCTGGTCTTCTGAAATGTTCCGGTTGTAGAGTGATCCGAAACCCGTATTGATGCCATAGATCGGTACCCGCGTGCTTTTGAGTTTCTGGTCGAGATATTCCCTGCAGCGCGAGATTTTTGAGCGGGCTGCCTCTGATAGCTGAATGGCCGGTTGTGCGGACAAAATCGTGTCAACAACCGCCAGGGAAATTTTCTTATCAGTTACAAGATGCATCAGGTTCTGGGAGTAAAAATACAATGTTCGAAACTCATCATTCAGGGATTGAACAAGGTGGCGGCAACTTTTTCAATTAACTGTTCGGCTGTCAGTTTTTCCTGAGAACCCGTTTGCATGTTTTTAAAGGCCAGCTGTCCGGACGAAATTTCATCAGATCCGATGACTACCGCATACGGGATCATTTTCTTGTTGCCGTAGTCCAGTTGTTTTTTCACCTTTGAAATATCCGGGTAAATTTCAGCGGCAATTCCCGCGAGCCGGAGTTTTGATAAGAGACCCAGACCATGATGCATCCCCTCTTCATCCAGGTGACAGATCAGGACTTTCGAGGAAACACCAGTCTTTTCCGGAAAAAGGTTAAGTTCTTCCATCGCATCGAAGATACGGTCCACACCGAATGAAAATCCAACACCCGGCAGGGTTTCTTTTGCGCCGAATGCCTGGGTGAGATTGTCATAACGACCCCCGCCACCCACGCTGCCAATCCCAACGTTGTTGATCTTAACTTCAAAAATACATCCCGTGTAATAGCTCAATCCGCGAGCAAGGGGGATGTCAAGCTCCACATGGCTTTCATCCGATTGGAACAACGTCAGCAGGTTCAATACCTCCCTCAGGTCGCGTAACGCATTTTGGCCGTGTTCATTGGTTTCAAATTTTGTAAGCAGGTATGCGAGCTTGTTCGTATTGCTTCCCCTGACAGTCAGCATACGGAAGACGCCGGAAATGCTTTCATCGTTAAAACCTTTGGATTTGAGCTCTTCTTTTACTTTCTCTTCACCGATCTTGTCCATCTTGTCAATGGCAACGAATAACGCATTTTCATTTCCCTTTGCGCCGGCATTTTCTGCAAGTGCTGTGAGGATTCCCCGGTGATTGATCCTGATCGTGTAATCTGTAATTCCGAGACCGTTGAACACGTCCCTGATCATGAGGATGATTTCCGCTTCGCAGATCAGTGAGTTTGTTCCGACCACATCCGCATCACATTGGTAGAATTCACGATAGCGCGCTTTGGCCGGCCTGTCACCCCTCCACACGGGTTGAATCTGATACCTTTTGAATGGCAAAGCAATTTCGTGGCGGTTCATCACAACATACCTGGCAAACGGTACGGTAAGGTCATACCTGAGGCCTTTATCGCTGATCTGAAAAGACAGTTGTTTTGAATTTCTGGCATTCAACTTCTCAGCGTCAACATCTTTCAGAAAATCACCGGAATTCAGGATCTTGAACAATAGCTGATCTCCTTCCTCACCGTATTTTCCCGTTAGGGTCGAAAGGTTCTCCATCCCCGGGGTTTCCAGTGGCAGGAACCCGAACTTTTGGAAAACATTCCGTATGGTGGTAAAAATGAATTGCCGCTTGGCCATGGTTGCGGGTCCGAAATCACGTGTTCCTTTGGGTAGTGAAGGGTTTTCCATCTAAATAATGAATAGCAAATTGGCCGGCAAGTTAATGGGAACACTCCAAGATGCACTAATATCACATTAGCGAAATCACTGATTTTAACGGGATTTCGGCTTTACAATCTTCCATATATTTGTTTTTTTGCTGGCGTGACTGAGATTTTCAACGCGTGGTTGTCAGGAGGAAGGGATTCAATCCAGCGGAATTTTGCTTTTAATAATTTGCAAAACCCGATTTCCGGCGTATTTTTGCACTCCTTTTTAATTGAAAAAGCGCTATGGCAGTAACAAGACTTAAGAGAAAGAACCGCAAGGATAAAGCAAAAGCGGCGGTTAGACGTCAAACGTTGAAAATTCAGAATTTTCAGCCGGTGATGAAAAACGTTGATATCGAACAGATCAAGGAAGAATTTAAGGCTAAAGCTGCTAAAAAAGCTTAAGAGTTTACTTTTTTCGATACTCCGGGTCCTTCAAAAGAGGACTTTTATTTTTTTGCCTTAAGACCTAAGTCAAGGTCGCCAAAACACCCGACAGATTTCCCAAAAAAGGGGTGCGATCAGGGTTGCCTAAATGTTGCCTTTTTCTTTGTTTTTCTTTTGATTTGAGCGAGTTACCATTCAGTCATTTTTCGTATTTTTCTAAAAACCCCGAACGAATGGAAAATCTCAATGAATGGTGGGATGCCTTAAGCCTGCCGCTTAAAATTTACTGGTCGATCGCCATTCCGTTTACCTTTCTTTTTTTGCTTCAGCTGGCTCTGACCCTCCTGGGTGGGGAGCACGATGATGTGCACGCTCATGACGCTTCTCTTGATCACGGTTTTGGTTTCCAGTTTTTTACGCTGAAAAATCTCATTGGATTTTTCACATTGTTTGGCTGGGTTGGGATCGCGTCGATTGACTCAGGGATGCCGGTGATGATGACCCTGATACTGGCTTCTGTGGGAGGGCTCGCCATGATGTTTGTGATGGGATTCGTTGCTTATATCCTCGCAAGGGCAAATGTTGATGGAACGATGAAGATCAGCAAAGCCATCGGGGAAGTAGGAGAAGTGTATCTTACAATTCCCGGCAACAGGACCAACGTTGGGAAAGTCCAGGTGATGGTCCAGGGGAGTTTGAGAACCCTGGAGGCTTTGACCGATGATGAGCAGGATATACCCACTGGCAAGGTGATCCGTGTCAGGCAAATTGTCAACGATTCTATTTTACTGGTTACCGCTATATAATTTTTCTACTTTAATCTTTAAAACAAAAAATCCCCATGAGTCCTTTTTGGTTGCTGATTGCCGCGTTAGGTGTGGCATTTTTATTTATGATGCTGGTCTCGTTTGTCAGGCGATACAAGCGCTGTCCATCAGACAGGATCCTTGTTGTTTACGGTAAAGTTGGAGGAGGTTCTGCCAAGTGCATCCATGGTGGCGCGGCATTCATTTGGCCGGTGATTCAGGACTACGCATTCCTCGACCTTACACCGACGTCGATCGAAGTGAACCTCGAAAAAGCGCTGAGCAAGCAAAATATCCGCGTGGATGTTCCTTCAAAATTTACGGTTGGTGTTTCAACGGAACACGGTGTGATGGAAAATGCCGCGGAGCGTCTGCTTGGACTGCAGCGTCCGGATGTTCACGCCCTTGCGCATGACATCATCGTAGGCCAGATGCGCCTGGTGGTTGCCATGATGGACATTGAGGAGATCAACAGCAACCGTGACAAGTTTCTCAGCAACGTGTCGCACAATGTGGAAACCGAATTGAAGAAGATCGGTTTGAAACTGATCAACGTTAACATTACCGATATCAAAGACGAAAGCGGATATATCTCGGCGCTTGGTAAAGAGGCAGCCGCCAAAGCGATCAATGAGGCAAAGATCCGCGTGGCTGAGCAGGAGCGGATCGGCGATGTAGGTAAAACGGAAGAAGAAAAGACCCGGGACATCAGGGTCACCGAAATGCAGCGGGACAGGGATACGCAGGTTGCCGTGGCGTTGAAAGATAAAGAGGTTCTGATCGCCGCAGCAAGAAAAGATGAACAAATCGGAAGGGTTGAAGCAGAGCGTGATACCAGGATCAAAACCGCCGAGGCGAATGCGCTGGCTGTCAAAGGAGAAAACCAATCAAGGATCGATATTGCAAATTCCGAATCACAGCGGCGTGAGCGGGAGGCTGAAGCTTTGAAAAAAGCGATTGCCGCGGAAAAAGTTCAATCTGCCAAAGCATTGGAAGAGGCTTACCTCGCAGAACAAAAAGCCGAATCGGCGAGGGCTGAACGTGAACGCGCCGCTCAAAACGCAACAATCGTCGTTTCAGCGGAGATCCAGAAACAAAAGCTGATCATCGAAGCGCAGGCGGAAGCTGAAAGGGTGCGCGAGAAGGCGAAGGGTGAAGCAGACGCAATCTTCCTGCGCAGGGAGGCTGAAGCCCGGGGTATTTTCGAGATCCTCACCAAACAAGCTGAAGGTTTCAAGCAGATCGTACTTTCGGCCGGGAATTCGAAGGATGCGGCTATGCTGATCATTGCCGACAAATTACCCGAGCTCGTCAGGCTGCAAGCCGAGGCCATCAAGAATATTCAAATCGATAAAGTTACCGTATGGGATGGTGGCCAGGCGAAAGATGGCAAAACGTCAACGGCCAATTTCATTTCAGGATTGTACCAGTCTGTCCCTCCATTGCATGAAGTCTTCAAGATGGCAGGCCTGGAATTGCCGACTTACCTTGCAGAAGCCGAGAAAAAAGAGGACGGTAAAAAGCCTGATAAGGACATCGAGGTTGAAAAACTGATTCCCAAAAAATAAAATAAGGGTCCTGCAGCACGCAGGACTTTTTTATTTTCCCGGTTTACCGGTAATTCGCGTCTTACTTCACTAAAAGGCATGGCAGAACTTCACCTCGTTAACTGGAACGTCAACGGCATCCGGTCCATCATCAAAAAAGATTTTATCAAAGATGTCAAGGCGATGGCACCCGACATTCTGTGCCTTCAGGAAACAAAGGCGTCAGTGGAGGAGGTGAGATCGACCCTGGAGCTGCTTCCTGACTTTAAAGTTCACGTGAATTCCTGCAAGACAAAAAAAGGATATTCCGGAACAACGATCATGACGCGGATCGAGCCGATGAGCATTACCTGCGACATGAATGTTGAAGAGCATGATCAGGAGGGCCGTGTGATGACAGCAGAGTTTCCAGGCTTTTACCTGGTTACGGTTTATGTTCCCAACGCCGGTGAAGGACTGAAGCGTTTGGACTACAGGGAAAAATGGGATGAAGATTTCCGGAAATATCTTTTTTCTTTGAAAGAAAAAAAACCGGTGATCGTATGCGGAGATTTGAACGTGGCCCATCAACCGATTGATATCGCCAGGTCAAAGGAAAATTACAACAAAGCTGCAGGTTACACCCAGCGTGAGATTGACGGTTTTGTAAAACTTCTCGAGGGTGGATTCGTTGACACGTTCCGGAGGTTTTATCCGGAAGAGGTGAAGTACACCTACTGGAATTATTTGTTCAATGCCAGGTCGCGGAATGTTGGATGGAGGATTGATTACTTTCTCGTATCGGAAAATTTGATCCCGCAGGTAAAGGATGCGGCGATCTACAATGAGTACCTGGGATCTGACCATTGTCCGGTCGCGATCAAAATCGAAGTCTGATTCTCAATTTCAAGCCCTGCCAATATATTTACCACAGCCGCTTCGATACATAAAATTTGTAAGCTAGAACGCGTACCCCAGGTTAAATCCGGCTTTGGGATAGAACCCTGTATAGTCGAGTGCCGGATAGCGCCATTCTTCCTTCTCTTTTAATTCCGGGCAGCCTACGCAATCTGCGGGAATGTACCGTTCGCCGTCAATATCAGATTCAACAAATCGGTAGCCCGCTCCGGCAAAGAGTTCGATCACAAGCTTTGACCAGAAACTGCGCTGGACGCCCATCGTTAAGCCTAAGCTATAAACGCGGATGAGCTCCTGATAATGGAATTCTTTTATATATGATTGACCCGTATCGGTGTTTCTAAACTCATAGGTGCTTGTATAAGTATCGTGGTAACCGCCTCCCTGGCCAAAAGCGCCGAAGTAAAAGCCAAATGCATTTTCCTGCTTGGTTGAGGAAAAACTGGTGAAAGGCACCAGGTAATGACGGTATTGGAGTTCTGCTCCCAGGCCTTCGAGCAATCGTTCTTCATTCCTGCCAACGGGGTATTTGTTTCGCCAGGTGGCCAGGACGAAAAGCTGAAAACTGTTCTTTCTTTTGTGGTCAAAATGTTCCGTTCCGACCTTCAGCGTGTTTTCAAGCAAATGTTGCGGTGAAAATTTAAAAACCGTCCGGGAGCCAAAGTGTTTCGGAGGTTGTGCGTTTATCGTAAATGCCGCAAGCAGCAAAATAGTAGTCAATAATTTCATCGTTCGTCTTTAGCCGATGACTCAAACAAATACATCTTATGTCCTGAATGTTGCCTGTGGGTGCAAAATCACAATCCTACGCCAATCTTCAATCCTACTGCAGGGTATATTCCTTCATATGCTGGGTGAAAGAGGTCGTAATTGATCTGATCATCCGGAGCAGTTCCATCGTAGGTCACATCAGCAAATTTTATTCCCCCTCCGATGTACACATCCATGTACAATACCTGAAAGATTGTTCGTTGAAGACCAATGATAAATCCAGGGCCAATGCTGCGAACATTTTCTTTTGTTTTGAAAAATTGGCTTTGTCCCCAGTAGTCCTCTTCGCCTTGAAAAACATCGCCTTTTAGGTATACACTGTAGTAAATGCCCTGAAACACCGCTGGATCTCTCACGGATGGGGTTGAAAGGGGTCTGACATACTTCCTATATGCCAACGTAACCCCACCGCCCCGACCCTCGATATACTCAGCCTGTCCGGACCTGAGGGCAACACTGATTTGAAATGCTCTGGTGTAGTTGGGGTCTAAGGTTTCCACGCTCAGTTCAAGGGTTTGACTGAAAAAATGAAGCGGCGATAACTTGATGATCGCTCGTGCTGGGTTGTTTGTATCTTCAGTGCGACTCTGCGAATTGGCTGAAACGCATAGGAAAAGCAGGGGGATAAAGAAGGATGCTTTCATAGATCAATTTGGGGTTTTATTCGTAGACACCCATCGGTCGGCAATCGTTGGGACTTATGAGAGTATTTTTACACAACCCGCTCGATTTCTGCTCCCAGCGCACGCAATCTCTTATCAATATTCTGGTAGCCGCGATCGATCTGGTCGATATTGGAGATTTCGCTCACGCCCGAAGCAGAAAGTGCGGCAATGAGAAGAGCTACTCCCGCGCGAATATCAGGGGAGGACATTTTGATACCTCTCAGCGAATTTTTTCTGTCAAGTCCGATCACTGTGGCGCGGTGGGGGTCACACAAAATGATCTGGGCCCCCATGTCGATCAATTTGTCAACAAAGAACAGACGGCTTTCAAACATTTTCTGATGGATGAGCACAGTGCCTTTTGCCTGGGTAGCAATCACGAGCACGATGCTCAAAAGATCGGGCGTAAATCCGGGCCATGGAGCATCTGCGACAGTCAATATTGATCCGTCAATAAATGTTTCAATCTGATATTTTTCCTGCGAAGGGATGTAGATGTCATCGTCTCGGAATTCCATTTTAATTCCCAGCCTTCTGAAAATTTCCGGAATCATACCCAGCATGTCGACACGGCAATTTTTGATGGTGATCTCCGATTGCGTCATCGCAGCAAGGCCAATGAAGCTTCCGATTTCAATCATGTCTGGCAGCATCGTGTGTTCAGTGCCTCGCAAGCTTTCCACCCCATCGATATGTAACAGGTTGGACCCGACTCCGCTTATCCTCGCGCCCATGCGGTTTAACATCAGGCACAATTGCTGAAGGTATGGTTCGCACGCGGCGTTGTATATAGTCGTTTGCCCTTTCGCAAGGACCGCGGCCATAACCACATTGGCTGTTCCTGTTACTGACGCTTCGTCAAGCAACATATAGGTTCCTTTTAGCTCGGTTGCATCAATGTGAAACAGATGCTCAGAGGCATCGAAATTGAATTTTGCGCCAAGCTTTTGGAAGCCTAAAAAGTGTGTATCGAGTCTTCTCCTTCCGATCTTGTCACCGCCGGGTTTCGGAATACTCGCCCTTCCATACCGGGCCAGAATAGGCCCTAACAGCATCACAGAGCCGCGTAAAGCCGCCGCTTTTTTCCGGTATTCGTCTGTTTCGAGAAATTTCGTATTGATGCGCTCCGCCGTAAAGCGGTACGATTCTTCGGCAATTTTTTCGACTTTACAACCGAGGTCACGAATCAGGTCGATCAGTTTATTGACATCGACAATGTTTGGGATATTATGAATGGTAACCGGTTCTGAAGTGAGCAGTACTGCGCTGAGGATCTGGAGGGCTTCGTTCTTTGCGCCCTGGGGTGTGATCTCACCTTTAAGTTTTTTACCTCCACGGATTTTAAATACGCTCATGCTAAACTTTAAGAATTTTAAGTTTTAGATTTTAAGCCTTGGGGGTGTTCTGCATAAAGCAGATCGTATGATCAGAAATAACCGGCAACGGTGTGCCACAGTGAAGAGTCTACTGGTCTCTTCTTCTGCGGAAATTATTGCCTTTGTGGCTGCCGCCACCCTTGGTGAATTGCCGGTGACTTCCGCCGCCTTCCCTGCGTTGGTTTCCTTGTGGCGGCTGTTTGCCTTTTTTACGGTCTTTGTAAAGCTTTTCGAAAAGGTTATCCTCGCGTACTTTTTCGATGGTCATGTTCAGCGCGCCACCGGACATTTCCTGGATATCTTTCAGGATGACCGAATCATCCAGTGTCTCCTTGTTCCAATTTCCATAAAAGGTCTTCATCAGTTTGCCAAGGTAGATAATCGCATCCTGGCGTTCCTGGGGATCTTCTTTTTTCAGCGCTTCCTTGACAAGTTTTTCAATGTTCTTGCCATAATGTTTGAACCGGATCTGGCTTTGCGGGTAGTCAACGCGTTCCGGTTTCTTGAACAGAATATCTCTTTCCGGAGTCGGGTACGGGCTATCGATATCCAGGTCGAAATCAGCAATGATGAACAGGTCGTCCCAAACCCGTTGAGGGTTTTCTGGTTGACCTTCCTTGATGGTGGGAGTCAGTTGCTTGATGAGTTCGATGAGTGTATAAGCCAACTCTGTTCGTTTTTCCTTGCTTGGGATACCCCGTATATATTCGACAAGTTTTTGAACATTGCGGCCATACTCTTTTAAAATAATAAAAGGCCTTTGGGTGTTATAATCTGCTACCATTTTTGATTGATTCGTTTTATCAGCCTGTTTTGATCAAAATCAGGTTGGCTTTATTTTCTTAATCTGTCTAGACGAATGCCGGGCAGGGCAAAGCAAAGCTAATCTTTTGTTAAATAACTTCAATATTTTTAAAGCTGTTAATTTACGATACGCAGCTTGGCGAAGCTTAAAAGCAGCGTTTTTTCGCCAATATCCGTAAAGTTGATTTTTGCTTTTCGATCGGCACCGGAAGTATCCATATGGACTACCGTTCCAAAACCAAATTTGGGATGCTCCACTTTCATGCCTGCCGCGAGTGCCGAGGTGTCGCTTGGGGAAAAATCCACAGGCGCCTTATATCCGGTGACCTTTGCAACTGGCGCTGACGATATTGTTTTTTTGATCCCTGTGACGAGATTCTTTGCATACTGGCTTGGCGGCGGAGCTGATTCGATTCCAAGGTATTTCGTGCTGACTTTCAGAAATTGTGGATCAATGTCATCGATAAAGCGGCTTGGTTCGCAATTCTTGAGTCTGCCGAAACGGTAGCGTGTCAGCGCATAAGACAGGATCAATCTCTTCTGTGCGCGTGTGATTGCCACATAGAACAGCCGCCGCTCTTCTTCAAGGTCGGCGCGGCTGCTTAGCATCATTTGCGACGGAAAAAGATCCTCTTCAAGGCCAACGATGTATACGTACCTGAACTCGAGTCCCTTGGCCATGTGAATTGTCATCAGTGTCACCTTTTCGGGATCCTTATCCTTATCCTCATCCTGGCCGGTCACGAGGGATATTTCCTGTAGAAAGGTTGCGAGTGATTTATCTTCCCGTTCCGGATCAACGGTGAATTCCTTGATGGCATTCAGCAATTCCTGGACGTTTTCGTACCGGCTTAGTCCTTCAACGGTTTTATCTTCATACAATTCGCGCAGCAGACCCGAACCCTTGGCGATATCGAAGGCTGCATCGTAGGCATCCTTGCGTTGAACCTCGAGGTTAAACCGCTTCATCATGGCAACAAAATCCTCAATGGGTCCGGCGGCTCTGCCACCGACAAATGGAGCAGGGTTTTGAAGGATCTCCCAGATTGACGTTCCATGATCATTGGCGGCGACCACAATCTTGTCAACGGTTGCGTCTCCGATGCCGCGTTTTGGAAGATTGATGATCCTTCGGAACGATGCTTCATCCTGTTGATTAATGGCATACCTGAGGTACGCCAGCACGTCTTTGATTTCCTTGCGTTGATAGAACGAGAGCCCGCCAATGACTTTGTACTTGATGTTCATTCTCCGCAGTGCCTCTTCCATGGCGCGCGACTGGCTGTTCGTGCGGTAAAGGATGACAAAGTCGCTGAACTTTACCTGGTGCTGCATCTTCTCCTCGAAAATCGACGATGCAACCAATCGGCCCTCTTCGTTGTCAGACACGGCCTTGATCAACTCGATCAGGTTACCTTCCTCATTTTCGGTCCAGACATTTTTTGGAAGTTGGGCCCGGTTTCTCTTGATGACGGAGTTTGCAGCGCTGACGATGTTTTTCGTCGACCTGTAATTCTGTTCAAGTTTAATGACCTTCAGGTCCGGATAATCTCTTTCGAAATTGAGGATATTGGTGATATCTGCACCACGAAAAGCGTAAATGCTCTGCGCATCATCACCGACCACACAGATATTCTGCTGTACGGAAGCAAGTTTGCGTATGATAAAATACTGGCACAAGTTCGTATCCTGAAACTCATCTACCAGCACATAACGAATCCGGTGCTGGTACTTATTCAGCACTTCAAGATGTTCCTTAAAAAGTTTATCCGTATTGAACAAAAGATCATCAAAATCCATCGCCCCGGACTTGAAGCAACGCAGTGCGTAGGTCTTGTAGATCTTTCCGATTTCAGGTCGCATGTTGGCGGCGTCGTCGGCGATGAGTTCTATGTTGCCCAAATACTCCTGCCATCCTATCAGCCGGTTCTTTGCAGCGGATATACGGTTGTAGACCGTGCTCGCTTTGTATGCATTGTCATCCAGGCCCATTTCCTTGACGATCGATCTGATCAACGATTTGGCATCGTCGACGTCGTAGATTGTAAAATTGTTGGGATATCCCAAATGGTGCGCTTCGGCACGCAGGATCCTGGCGAAGACTGAGTGAAAAGTTCCCATCCAAAGATTGCGCGCGTCATGGCCAACGACCTTTTCGATGCGCTCACGCATTTCCCTTGCGGCCTTGTTGGTGAACGTAAGTGCCATGATGCTGAACGGGTCCACGCCTTTGCGCTGGATCAGGTGGGCGATACGATAGGTCAGCACACGGGTTTTACCAGAACCAGCACCGGCAATAAGCATACACGCCCCTTCGGTATTTAATACGCCTTCGCGCTGGGGTTCATTCAAACTCTCGATATAATCCATCATAGAACCTGCAAAAATAATCAGGATTTGCGGGAATAAGCGGCCACAAGCCTATTTTTTGCGCAATGACAAAAATTGACTTGAGCTGCTATGCGATGACATCCTGATCCTTAAATTATTATAGATACGTCCGGGGTACAGAACACCATCTGTGAGGCAAAAGTTTATAAGCAACAGTTCAATATTCGAATCCCGTTTGAACAGTATATTTGCGCTTCAGGCGAAGGATGGAGCGTTGCCTTTTCCGCTGTTAACCCTTAATTTAAACTTACGCGATGATCAAAGTAGGAGAGGTGTTAGTTTCAGACGATATCCGCGATAAGGAGTTTGTCTGCAATCTTGAAAAATGCAAAGGTGCCTGTTGTGTTGAAGGTGATTTCGGCGCGCCACTTGAAGACGGTGAACTGGCCATCCTGGAGGAAATCTATCCGGTCGTGAAGCCTTATCTTTCCCAGGAAGGAATCAAGGCCATAGAAAAACACGGCACTCATACTGTCGACGATGAAGGGGAGCTCTGCACACCTGTCATCGCAGGCCGTGAGTGTGTATATGCCGTTTACGATAAAAAGGGAATTCTTAAATGTGGCATTGAACAGGCTTATCTCGACGGAAAAATTGGGTGGAAAAAGCCGATCTCATGCCATCTGTACCCGATCAGGGTAACAACCAAAAAAAGTTTCGAGGCCCTTAACTATCACAAATGGCACATTTGTTCTCCTGCATGTGCGTTGGGCAAAGAATTGCAGGTACCGGTGTATAAATTTCTCAAGGAGCCACTTATCCGTAAGTATGGCGCACCGTGGTATGATGAGCTTGTCGGACTGATTGAAAAAGCTTAAAGCGGAAAAGTGGTTTCACATTAGATCCAGGGCGGCTTCTTTTGCGAAAGCAGACGCACATTCCCAGGTCCAACCAGCGCCAATGCTACTGGTCAATTTAACAAGTATCGAGAAATTGGCTTTCTGCTTTTCGCTTTCAGCTACTAACCCAGGCTTGAAAAATCAAATGAGGTTTCCAGGAATTTCGTGGTGAATTTGCCTGACCGGAAGGCCGGGTTGTCCATCAACTTAATGTGAAAGGGAATTGTTGTCTTGATTCCTTCGATCACAAACTCCTGCAGCGCGCGTTTCATACGCGTGATGACCTCTTCGCGCGACTGGCCGCTGACAATCAGCTTGGCAATCATCGAGTCGTAATTGGGGGGAATTGAATAACCTGCATACACATGGCTGTCGATCCGGATACCATGACCTCCTGGAAGGTGCAGGTTGGTGATTCTGCCGGGCGAAGGCCTGAAGCCATTAGCGGGATCTTCCGCATTGATTCGGCATTCCATCGCAAACAAATTGGGGAAGTAGTTTGTTCCCGAGATCGGTACGCCCGCAGCGACTTTGATCTGTTCTTTGATCAGGTCATAATCGGTGACCTCTTCGGTGATAGGGTGTTCTACCTGGATCCGTGTATTCATCTCCATGAAGTAGAAGTCCCCGTGTTTGTCGACGAGGAATTCGATCGTTCCTGCGCCTTCGTAGTTGATCGCCTTTGCGCCTTTGATGGCAGCTTCCCCCATTTTTTCACGAAGCTCCTGGGTTACGATCGGCGAAGGTGTTTCTTCAACGAGTTTCTGATGTCTTCGCTGGATCGAGCAATCTCTTTCCGATAGGTGGCAAACTTTGCCATACTGGTCGCCCATCACCTGTATTTCGATATGTCGTGGTTCTTCGACGAACTTTTCCAGATACAGTCCATCGTTGCCAAAAGCGGCTGCGGCCTCGCGTTTAGCATCGTCCCATGCTTTTTTGAACTCGGCGTCATCATTAATGATCCGCATTCCCTTTCCGCCTCCTCCTGCGGTAGCTTTGACGATCACGGGGTATCCGATGCCGCGCGCAAGCCTTTGTCCTTCTTCGATGGAAGACAACAGGCCGTCAGATCCCGGGATCGTTGGAACTCCGGCTTTTTTCATTGTATCCTTTGCGGTAGACTTATCACCCATGGCCTGGATCATCGCCGGGGTGGGACCGATGAACTTGATGCCGTACTCGTGGCAAATGGCAGAAAATTCCGCACGTTCCGACAGGAAACCATATCCGGGATGGATCGCATCGGCGTTGGTGATCTCCGCTGCCGAAATGATTCTGGGGATGTTGAGGTATGAATCCTTGCTGGGCGCATCGCCGATACAAACGGCCTCATCGGCAAAGCGCACGTGAAGACTTTCGCGGTCGGCGGTGGAATAAACGGCGACCGTTTTAATATCCATTTCACGGCAAGTGCGGATGATCCTTAGTGCAATTTCTCCGCGGTTCGCGATTAATATCTTTTTAAACATGTTTTACTTTAGTGTCAGACCTTCAATCATTCTTTCGTCCAGAATGGTGAATATCCGGGTGATCAGAAACGTGTTGAGAATTCTAAAATTTGCGCTCGATTAATCCGGTTCGACAACAAATAGCGCCTGATCGTACTCAACCGGTGTTGCGTTTTCAACGGCTACCTTGACGATCGTGCCGGATACTTCCGACTCTATTTCATTAAAAAGCTTCATGGCTTCTATGATACAGACTGTTTGACCTTTGGCGATTTTATCTCCGACCGAAACAAAGGGAGGAGTATCGGGCGAAGATGACCGATAGAATGTTCCTATCATCGGAGATTTGATCTCAACGGTTTTCCTGCCTGCAGTTTCTGCAGCGGATTTTTCAATCTTGGCGGCAGCAGCGCCGGATGATACGGGGCTAACGGGTGCGGAACTCATGGGTGCGCTCACCGGTGCGGCCATCGAGGTAACGACGGGGGAAGATTTAAAGACTTTTTGGTCTGGCTTCCGCTTGACATGAAGTTTGAGTTCTTTCGTTTCAATATCAACCTCATTGAGGCCTGATTTTGAAATGAAATCGATTAGGTCGCGAATTTCGGATGTTTTCATTTCAGCTTGGTTAGATGATCCTTTATCACTGCCGACTTTTGCGAGTCTTTGCTCAGTTTTAGGATTTTTGAGTTTTCGTTTGCTCATGGTGTCGGATTATTTTACCCGTTCAATATATGCACCGGAGCGGGTATCCACCTTGATTTTATCACCGGTGTTTACAAAAAGGGGAACTCTAATTTCAGTTCCATTTTCCATTGTTGCAGGCTTCAAGGTGCGCGTTGCCGTATCACCCTGAACACCAGGTTCCGTATACTGCACTTCAAGCACCACGTGGGCCGGGGCTTCCGCTGTGATCGGGTTTGTTCCATTTTCGAAGGCGATAAGCAAGGTAACGCCTTCTTTTATGTAGTTGACGGAGTCCCCCAAAAGGACTTTGTCAAGATAAATTTGATCGAAGGTCTCATTGTCCATACACACAAGGCTTTCACCGTCTGCATACAGGTATTGGTATTCCTTTGTTTCGACCCTGAGTATATCCACTTCGTCGCCGGGACGAAAACGATTTTCCGCTACTTTTCCATTGCGCACGTTACGCATTTTAATTTGATAAAATGCGCGAAGATTTCCCGGCGTACGATGCAGTAGTTCTTCCACCTGCATGATCTCGCCATTGTAGCGCATAAAATTACCTTTACTCAGGTCTGATACGGTTGCCATAAATTCTAAAACGACTTTAAGTTACAAATCAACAAATATAGTGCAAGTACAAAGCAGGTTAATCAAAACGTCCGGCGCATGCCGAATGTACTAGTTACTGTTATAGGCCCATTTAATATACATCGCGCCCCACGTAAATCCGCCACCAAAAGCTGCGAGAATCAGGTTGTCACCTTTCTTCAACTGTTTTTCATAATCCCACAGCAACAACGGGATGGTGCCAGCGGTGGTATTGCCATACCGTTCGATATTCATCATTACTTTATTTTCCGTAATGCCCACACGATTGGCAGTAGCATCGATGATCCGCTTATTGGCCTGATGCGGTATCAGCCAGGCAATGTCTTCCGATTTCAATTTATTCCGTTCGGCTACCTGCGCCGCTACATCAGCCATGTTATACACTGCAAACTTGAAAACTGCGGAACCTTCCTGATAAACATAATGCTGACGGGCGTCGATCGTGGCGTGTGAGGCTGGCATTCGGCTTCCCCCCGCTTTCATATGAAGGTACGACTCACCCGTTCCGTCACTTTTCAGGATCGAATCCATAACCCCGACGTTTTCCGAAGTTGGTTCCAACAACACACAGCCTGCGCCATCACCGAATATAATACAGGTGGTGCGGTCGGTATAATCAATGATCGCTGACATCTTATCGCCGCCGATCACGATGACCTTTTTGTAACGGCCTGATTGAATAAAGCTCGCTCCGGTTTCAAGAGCATACAGGAATCCGGAACAGGCTGCGCTCATATCAAAGCTGAAAGCGTTCACCGCTCCTACCGCTGTTGCAACGAGATTCGCAGTTGCCGGAAATGTCATGTCAGCCGTCACCGTGGCAAAAATGATCAGGTCGATCTCTTTTGGGTCGATGTTCCTCTTTTTGAAGAGGTCTTTCACGGCCTCAATCCCCAAAACCGATACACCTTTGTTATCTCCCTTCAGGATCCTCCGCTCCTTGATACCTGTTCGGCTTGTGATCCACTCGTCACTGGTTTCGACCATCGTCTCGAGTTCCTTATTGGTAAGAATATAATCAGGAACATAACCACCGACGCCTGTTATGGCAGCTCTAATTTGGGACATAGTATATTTTGCTAGCGTGTTTTCGCGATAACCTATAAAACAAAAAATGCCCGATGGTAATACACCGAGCAGATGTTGAAATGAATCGACCTACGGGAGGCAAAAACTTTTCCCGTTGCAGTATTTGTCCACCAATATGTCAATACGGAACAAACCCATGAAATTACGCGAGAACTTCCTTCTCCATAACCACTTTACCTTTGAAGTAAAGCTTGCCTTCGTGCCAGTAAGCACGATGGGGAAGATGATGTTCGCCTGTTGCAGGGTCGATGGCCAATTGTTTGGCAGTCGCCTTATAGTGTGTTCTCCTTTTATCTCTCCGGGTTTTCGAGATCTTACGTTTCGGATTTGGCATAGTCTACAGAGTTTATTTTAATTTTTTTAATTTCTCCCATCTCGGGTCAATATCGTCCTCACCCGTATCCGGATCAACTGACCCGTCTCCAGATGAATAAATGATCTTTCCTTCGCTGTTGTCGTTATCCGCTTCATCTTGATAACGCGGATGAAGTTTTTTCATCGGCACACGCAAAACAATGAACTCGTAAATATACTGTCCGAGTTCAAGGGTATCTGAATCCCTTTCGACCATGACGATCTCGTCGCTGAGTTCCTGATTGGTATCACCGTATTTGAACATGATACGGTTTGTAAAATCAATCGGGTAATCGAAAGGGTCAAGACTGCGGTCACAGATCAGCTTGGCCTGTCCCTTTATTTTAAAAGTCGCCTCGATAAACGTTTCACGCTTGTCGAGCGTCACATCGGCGGTAAACCTCCCTTTTGCAATAAGGCCGGTGCCATAATGCTCAAAAAATTCATCGCCAAACTCGAAATGAAACTCATGGACCTTGTTACTCAGGCCAATAATATTGACGCTAAATGCTCTCAAGCCCATATTTCAACCCTGCGTTTTAAAATAAGTCGGCAAATTTAGAACAATTATGCGAAAGGTCAAAATAGGTCTTTAAGGCTGCGAAATATACGCAACATGGATTAAAAACCGGCTTTTTAGTGTTTTTGGAAGATTTATCGAAGCAGCAGGGAACCTGTTTTACAAGAAATCGCGAAGCGCAATAGCCTTGAATTCATCGCGCGACTTTTTGCCGTAGTTTCCCATGATAAAGTCGATCACATTCTTTCGGAATCCGAGTTTGATTGCGATGTTTTTGCAAAAGATCACTTCGCTTTCGAAAACGTTCTGGTCGATAAAAACCAGTTCAATGCTCGACATCAGGTATTCGAATTTCTGGTCATTGGACAACGCGCCAAGGGAATCTATTGGCTCTGGATTGCGTATCAGGTCATTCACCGACTCTTCCGGAAAATTGCGTTCTCTCGCGATCTTAAAGATCAGCTCTCGTTCTATTTTCGCAAAATGCTTATCCGCTTCAGCAAGTTGAATCAGTAAGTTCAGTTGTTTTTTTGTAACGATGTCCATTTAAACTCCGGGCTCTCATAAAAGTATACAATTTGTGTAAAAGTCAATCCGCTTGGCAGTTAAATGGTCGTTTTACAATACTTTGCCGCTATTATTTCTCTGTAGATTGTTCTCCACGATGTTTGAAAACAGAGGCTGCCAGGTAAATTGACTCCCTCAAGGATTGCTCATTTGCCTGATTTTTGCCTGCGATGTTGTAAGCGGTCCCGTGATCGGGCGACGTTCTGATGACTTTCAATCCCGCCGTAAAATTCACGCCGTTCTCGAACGCCAGCGCTTTAAAGGGGATCAATCCCTGGTCATGATACATTGCGAGAATGCCGTCGTAACGTAGATATTGTCCTGCACCGAAGAAACCGTCTGGCGGGACCGGCCCAAAAACAAGCTTGCCTTTTGACCGTTGCTCCGATACCAGGCCTTTGATGATGTCCTCTTCCTCCATTCCGAGTAACCCTCCGTCGCCTGCATGCGGGTTTAATCCCAGCACGGCGATCTTTGGTTTCTGAATTCCGAAATCCCTGCGAAGCGACTGTTCCATGATACGAAGCTTCGACTCGATCCTTTCCTTTGTGATCAGGCCTGCGACATCTTTCAGTGCGACATGTTCAGTCACCAATCCAATTCGGATCGAATCGGATACCATGAACATCAAGCTATCCGGACTTTCAAAGAACTGCGTAATGAATTCCGTGTGACCTTTGAATGGGAATTCGGTGCTGTGGATCGTCTGCTTATCCACCGGGGCGGTGACAAGCGCATCGATCGCACCCTCCTTCAAGTCTTCACACGCCTGTTTAATCGCCATCAGGGCAGCTTTTCCTGATTCTTTTGAAGCCTTGCCGGGAATGATGTCGATCTGCTCTTCCCAGCAATTTACCACGTTGATACTTCTGGGCGAAAACTGACCTTTCGCCTTCACCTGCGAATAATTAAAATCTTCAATGCTCAATTGTTTCTTATAAAACTGGATCACCTTGGCTGAACCGTAAATCACCGGTGTGATCAGATTCAGAATACGGTTGTCGGTTAGCGCTTTCAATATGATCTCTGGTCCGACCCCATTGAGATCTCCGATGGTTATACCAACTTTAGGACGTTCGTGCGGTTTGCTCTGGTGTGTCATGAAAACATTTATCTGCGAATTAACAAAAAACTTTCAAAGCGGGCTCTGATTAATGCATTAAAGGGTAAACAAGATTGGTAAAAGTCAGGTCGACGATGAATAATCCGGAAAAATTGTGCTTAAACAGGACAAAGTTCTGTTTCTCTCCGGTGGATATTGACAGCCGTAAGAAATGCCTGTTTGGTTATGAGGCTGTTTCGCCTGTAACTTTGGTCGAATGGAACGAAGGAAAACTGAAGGAAAAGTCCGCCCGAAAAAATTTTTAGGGCAGCACTTTCTGAAGGATCAGAACATTGCCAAAAAGATTGTTGATGCCTTACAACTGCCTTTCGGCAATCATCAGGTTATAGAAATCGGCCCCGGCATGGGCGTGCTCACACAATATCTGGTACAGCGTCAGGATCTCCAATTGAAGTTCATCGAAATTGACCGCGACTCCGTCAAATTTCTCAAGACACATTATCCCGGTTATGAAAGCGCGATCATTGAAGGCGATGTTCTCCAGATGGATCTCCGGTCTTTGATGAACGGAAAGTTTTCGATCATCGGCAATTTCCCATACAACATTTCCTCGCAGATATTCTTTAAAATTCTTGAGCATCGCGACCAGGTCCAGCAGGTGGTATGCATGCTGCAAAAGGAAGTCGCGGAGCGCATGGCAGCCCCGCATGGGTCCAAAACTTATGGTATACTCAGCGTTTTACTGCAGGCGTTTTACCGGATCGAGTATCTTTTCAAAGTTCCTCCCGGCGTGTTTCATCCGCCACCAAAAGTCATGTCGGCTGTAATCCGGTGTAGCCGAAACGACCGAGAGAAGTTGCCGTGCAGTGAAAAGCTTTTTTTTCAGGTGGTCAAGCAGGGTTTCAATAACAGGCGCAAGACCTTGCGCAACGCGTTAAAAAATCTAAATTTGGCACCCGGAGTGATAGCGTCGCCGATTTTGGATAAACGCGCTGAACAACTTTCCATTGAAGATTTTATTGGTCTTACCAGGATAATCGAAGATAGTCGTGCAGGAACGTAAATTATTACCCTGCTATTTCCTACCTACTCCGGGAATAACCGGATAAACAACTGATTTCCAACACTTTGCCGGTGCATTTACTTTGTGGTGCACCGGTATTGTAGTACCTTAACAGGACAATTTTTTTACGTGGTTTTTTACGTGAATCACAAAATGAAAAAGAACACAATCAATTTTTATCTGGAAGGATGCAGCAGTGATCCGAAAGTAATTCAGGAAATCAAAGCAAAAGTAAAGACTGCCCGGGGTGAAGAAAAAAAATCAATACTCGCGGACTTCGAAAAGCAGAGATCAGTCTTTGTGTATGTGCGATTGTCTGGAAGTGACAAGCCAATTAAATGCTCGACCGGTTGGAAAACTTCCCAGCAATATTGGGAAGGTGAAAATGTAGCGTTCAAATCCGATGCGAATTTATACAACCGGATATCAGAACTTTACTCATGGTTTGAAGATATCACCCGCCCGCTATCAACGGAAGTTGTAACGAAGGAGGTCTTAGAAAACAAGATCGATGCAATTAACGGCAGGCCTGAGCGCAACAAGTCAATAACCAATTTTCTACCATGGGCCGAAAACTTTATTGAGACCTCACCGAAAAAGATTGCAACAAGGGTTGATTATCGGTCAACCTTGAATCACTTGAAAAATTATGCGGCGAAGAAAAGTATTGCACTGACCTGGGAAACCTTCAATCTCGATTTCTATAACGACTTCATGGAATACCTTTACAGTAAGGGAGAGGGTAAGAAAGGTAAAAAACCCCTGGTTGACAGCACATGCGGCAAGGTGATTAAAAATATTAAACTGTTCCTTCGTGAATCCTTCGACCAGGATAAGCACACGAATCAATCATTCCGGAAGAAAGCCTTTAAGAGCTTGTCGTCAGAATCCGACAGCATCTATTTAAACCAGGAGGAAATTTTAAAGCTTTACAATCTTGATTTAACCGACCGGCCGGAGCTCGTGCGTTCACGCGATCTGTTCGTATTTAATTGCTGGATAGGTGTAAGGTATAGCGACCTTTGTAAGATCCGTCCCCAGCACATTGAGGACGTCGCGGGCGGGAAGGTGATTCGAATCACCACAACCAAAACTTCCGAATCCGTTGTAATCCCGCTTCATCCGATCGCGCTGGAGATTTTCAATAAGTATGATCAATCGCTGCCAGAAATAAAATATAAGGAGCTTACTTATTACAATGAGGATTTACGCGAACTTGGTAAGCTTGCGAAATTCAATGCGGTGGTACAACGCAGGGAAACGATCAAAGGTGTGGCTAAAATCCATTGGGTGGCGAAATGGCAAATGTTATCGGGCCACGTCGGGAGAAAAAGTTTTGCCACGAATTGCTATTTGATCGGGATCCCGAGCCGGACAATCATGGCGGTGACCGGTCATAGGACCGAAGCCGTTTTTGCGAAATACATTAAGATCAGCAAAGACGAGCATGCAAAAATAATGATGGAACATTTTAACAGGGCTGTAATGAAGGTCGCATGAGTAACCCCGAAGCGGTAAGGAAGGTTATTATTGATAATGGAATCCCTGAAAGCGAGTTGCCCGGGATTCTTGAAATAATACCTGTATGGATGCCGAAACGGATCAAGAAAAAAACATCAAAATTTAAAGACGACCAATGGAAGTTGTTTTACCAAGCCATTGACGAAGTCAAGAGCAAACCGCTGAAAAAAATATCCTTAGCAATTGGCAATGGCAAACCATTAAGACTTGAACACCCGGCGATCCTGAACGCCTTTCATAAGATGTTTGAATTGTATGAGGCTTATGATTGGCGACGCGAACGCGACGTGCTCAGAAATATAGATATCTACGGCGATGTCATCCACTCGCATAATATCAAACGCCTCCGGGCTCACCTTAAAAAGCTACTTCCAAAACAAAAGGACCGGAAAATAAATATCATCACATACACGATCCTGCAAAATTCAAATCTCTTGCCGTACGCTTCGACAGAAAATGCTATGAATGCATTCATAAAGAAACATGTATAACCAATTTTTTTAAAATAGTTTTTTTGGTTTCACCTGTGCATGAAATCGTTTGACAATTTTATGTCAATGATTTTGACGGCATTTGAACGAGAATTGCTGAACACGAAACAAAATAGATTTTTTTGCAGATAGGGACCAAATCGAAAACATCGATGAAAACAGAAAAATATTTAGTGACTAAGGAAAAAATCCAACACTATTTTAACTGGTCTGAGAGCACACTTAACCGTCGCATCCGAGAGGGTGTTATCAAGGAGTATCGCCTCGGGGGATCTCGCCCATACTACGACTTACGCGAAATTGAGAATTCTTTCCAGGCTGTTGAAAATAAAAATCCTTGAAGTTTATGGTTTTGGTGTTGGAGAATGCGGAGGATGTAAACAAGCTCAAATCAATTTTAAGCGAGGTTTTTAAGGACGAACTGAAGGTATTAAAAGATGTGGTTGTTCCTGAAAAGGATAAGATCTTGAGCACCTCAGACCTTGCTTTAAAATTCCAAGTCACTACGGAAACTATTCAAGATTGGGTGAAGGCTGGAAAAATTTCAGGCTTCCGGATGGGGGGCCGTTTGTATTTTCTGGAAAGCTCAATCATGGACGAAATGAAAGCTATATCAGTAAAGAGAAAGCGGAGGTAAAAATAAAAGGCCGTGGTGGAACACGACCTTTAAAAATTTTTAAGACAATGGATGAGGCAAAGATAGGTAGTGTAGTTGACACATTGCAATTCAGACAAGGAAATATATCATCAAAGGCATTGATTGAGCGGAAGGCCCAAGACGTCGCCGCCGAAATAAAAGCCAGGTACAGGGACGCTGAGCAACGAATCACGGAAACAACAGACGTGAACGTACTTCAAAAACTCGATTCGTTCAAAAAATTCCTTTTCTCGGCTGCTGAAATAATCGAAATCCAGGGAAATCACATTCAATACGTTACCCGGTCCTTTGACTCCATAGATGAGGTGTATTGGAACACAGTCATTAATGGCCAGAAGCTTATTGATGAAATTAAATTTTTAAAAGGGACTATTGAAAATCTTAGGAGGCAGCGGGATTTGGCTACTGAGAACTGGAAGGTTGAGCGGACGAAATGGATGAAGGAGCGCTTAAAGGTTGGGAGGGCCGCATGAGTTTGACCGAGGAGCTTAAAAAAATCGATAAGTCGGAACCGCAAAGCAATGAAGTAATGCTTAACGGTATGTTGGTTCCTCAACGGAATAATAAATCGATCGGGTGCCAGGAAATGACATTCGCTTATCAGCCAAAGGATCAAATACCCGCATTGTACCAGAATTCTACAGCGCTGATTAACCGCGGAGAGATCGCGGTATTGATGGCCTCCCCCGGCGTTGGTAAGACGTCCGCCACTGAAGGAGCCGGCGCGGCATTCTTAATCGCCGTAAATAAACTGGATGCGGTTGACACAATCGGCTTCCGATATATTTCGATTGGTAAAAAAGCTCTCTTATGTGATACCGAGCGGACCGCGGACGATTGCAGCAAGACCTACCAAAATATTTTCCGTCGCGTCGGAAAACGACAAGAGTTATTAACTGAGGACGGTTCAAAGTTTAAGGACCTCACGCACCTGGTCATGGCAGAAATTGGCGACCCGCATGTATTGCGGAAGGTCCTGGAATCCTACCTGTCATCCGATGAATACGAATTCGTCATCCTTGATGGTGTTTTAGACTTCTCCGCATCGATGCTCGACGACAAGGATTCAGTCATAGTTGTTAAATGGCTTCGGGCATTGGCGGTAAAATACAATTGCGCCATTGTCGTCACGATTCACCCCAACAAAGGAACAACTAACCCAGCGGGCCATATTGGGGCTTTCCTTCTGCGATGGTCCCGTGCCTTTTTGCTGATCAGATCAACTTCAGATAAGAATGTGAAGGAAATCACAATCGACTTTGATCACTTCAAACTCAGCCATGCGAGCCCGGGAGACTTTGAACCGGTGTTTTTTAGCTGGGACCAAGCCACCGGCATGATGAAGACATGCGGGGCACCGGCTCCCCCAATGTATAAACTCAATTTCCTGAAGCAGGCAATAATTGAGTTACGCCTGAATGGTTATCACGAAATTCCGTCTGCCATCCTGAAGGATCATTACGGCAAACTTGCTGGAATAAAAACCGAAGCCGCAAAGAAACACCTTCTCAAAGCCGTGGACGATGGACTTCTGATATCTCACGGTGAGGGAAGATCAACAAGTTATCTGCCGGCTGCTGATTGGGACCTATCAGGTACTTCTCAATCGGGTACGTATGCGCCTTATATATATAAAGGCGCAATACCCGATTCCCGTGACGAGGATACCAGATACCCGAATGATACCCGAATCCGTGATAATGGATACCCGAATGAATGGAATTAATACCAGAATGATACCTGAAAGACCGATACCCGAATCGATGAAAAACGATACCTCAAAATACCCGAATCGTGCAGGTCTCAAAGAACTGGAAAGACATGCGATGGTGGAACACCGGAAGAAATATCCCTCCATACCTGAGCATTGCAGGCCAAAGGCAAAGTTCACAGACAAGAACACCAACGGCCTAACCATGGCAGTGATTACAACCTTCCGGCTGCATGGATTCTTCGCAACCCGTATCGACAGCAAGGGCACGTTCAACATGGCGTTAAAGCGCTTCATCCCTTCCAACCAGAAGAAAGGCCTGCCGGACGTATTCGCTCAAGGCCAGGGATTAAAACGCTACATCACCGAGATCGTTGGCGATAACCTTACCATGCTCGGAGAGAAACCACAGGGCACAACGACAGGGCACCTCTGCAGCTCCTGAAGGCTTCAGTAAATCAGGATGGGGAGGTAATCCGATTGATAGATGAAGGGAAAACGTACCAGCAGGTAGCGGACATTTTAGGTATTGCATCGAAGGGTACAATTGCAAAAATAGTAAAGCGGGTTTCCAATGTTTCCAAGGATGTTTCCGGAAACCAAAACGGAAACATAGGGAAACATACATAGGGAACACACGAAGTGTTTCCATGTTTCCATGTCTAAGGAAACGGAAACGGAAACCTGCGAAAATGATAGTAAAAACAAGGATTTTTAAAAACACTGGAAACGGTCGGAAACGCATGAAAAGTGAAGGAGGATTGAAAGAATTGCAAAGACTTGCGATGGCCAAAAAACGGAAGCAGTACCCAAGCGTACCAGATGCAGCACTGCCACAGGAACGCCACAACGACACAACCTCTGGAGGCCTCACAAAAGCAATCCTGCGATGGTTGGACTTGCATAACCATAAAGCATGGCGACAGTCCTCAGAGGGACGCTATCGCCCAGGGAAGCAATACACGGACGTAATCGGACGGGTAAGGCTGATGAAGGGTGAATATCTGCCTGGTACTCATTCAGGCCATGGTGATATCGCCGCAATCATTCAGGGCCGCTTTATCACATGGGAGGTGAAGATCCGTAAGGATCGGCAGAGCGTGAAGCAGAAGGCCTTCCAGGAAGAGGTTGAGCAATCAGGAGGTAAGTATTTCATCGTTCGGTCGTTCGATGAGTTTATAAGTCAATACAATTCAATAACTAAAACAGAAACTCAATGGCAAGCTTAAACAGATGGCAGGGGATAGGCCGATTAGGTAAAGATCCTGAGATTCGGAACTTAGACAACGGTAACACACTGGCCAATTTTTCATTGGCTGTCTCTGATACTTTCAAGGACAAAACGACAGGGGAGAAAAAAGAAACCACGGAGTGGGTTAACTGTGTGGCATGGAAAGGTCTGGCTGATTTAGCGGGGAGATTTCTTCATAAAGGCGATCTGATTTTTGTTGAAGGGAAACTAAAGACGCGTACATGGGAGAAGGATAATGTTACGCGCTACATCACGGAAGTTGTGATTGACAACATGACGATGCTTAGTAGTAAGAAGCCACAGGCAACCCGACAGACCGTCACAGAAAGCCAGGGGAGACAAGTAGGATCAGAAGAAAGAGGCACCGATGACTTACCCTTCTGAAGTAATGCGATCAATTATAACAGCACGAATAACGGATTACCCTGCCAACGGTTGGGATGTTCAGGTGCCAGTAATCGCCGGCGATGAAGCTGTTACGGTGCTTCTTTCCAACAACCTTGGGCTTTCAGTCACGCATGAGCTTGCGCCCGGGAACATTGTGAGGTTTTACGGTAAGCATGTTAGCCGAGGGATCTTCAGAGCGGATTCAATTATCGTTCTGCGGCAGCGATGGAGAATGGCAAGGCCGTGCTTCAGTGACATCGCAGGACCAATTCAGAAGAGAGTGAGGGCAATGTTAAGGGCAGCGCAATGACTGGGTACAAGTCCATACGAGACCAATTCATATGCCTCAAATTAGCGTACAAACAGTATAAATACAGCTGCAACTACAATTAAGTTGAACATTCAGTTGAACAAATATGATAAAAAAAGCAAAGAAGAGTACAACGATAAAGGCTACACGCAATAAGCGTGCAGTGTCCGAAAACGAACACCCTTTAACGGGTAAAAACACGGCCATCGCGGAATATGCCTCAAATTAGCGTACAAACAGTATAAATACAGCTGCAACTACAATTAAGTTGAACATTCAGTTGAACAAATATGATAAAAAAAGCAAAGAAGAGTACAACGATAAAGGCTACACGCAATAAGCGTGCAGTGTCCGAAAACGAACACCCTTTAACGGGTAAAAACACGGCCATCGCGGACTACTTCCGTAATGAACTTGGACAATATACTTCAGGTAATCCAGGCACTCAGAAAAGATTCGTGGACGCTGAGTCATTGCAGTCCGCAATCATTCGCTATTTCGAATTTTGCGAAGAAAACAAAAAGCATTTGACTATGACAGGCCTTGCCCTTGCACTTGGTTTTCGTTCCCGGCAGGCACTTGTAAACTATGAAAAAGAGGAAGGCTATGAATTTGCTTTTGATGTAATCCAATACTCAAAGATGCGGATTGAAGAATACACCGAACAGCGGTTACATGATCAGCGGACGAATATAGTCGGGGCAATCTTCAGCTTGAAAAATAATTGGGGTTGGGCCGATAAGCAAGAGATCAAGATGGATCAAAGAACGATGCAGTTTAATGGATTTGAAATTGAGGGGTTGAATAGTGAAAACAGAACAATTGACATTAAAGAAAATCCGGCCGACTGAGAAACAGAAGTCCGCATGGAAATACCTGTTGGATTTCGTTACGGTTCTGCTTGTGTTCGGCGGCGGGGCAGGCGGGGGGAAAAGCTGGCTTGGTTGTGAGTGGTTACTGGTCATGTGTTTGCGTTATCCGGGCACGCGGTATTTCATCGGGCGCAACGAATTAAAGCAGATCAGGAGCACGACGCTCGAGACGTTTTACAAGGTTCTGCGGTTTTATGGGATTGTTCCTGATTCGATATTGAGGTATAACGCGCAGGACCACATAATCTTGTTTCACAACGGTAGCCGTATCGATTTATTGGACCTTCAATATCTTCCGTCCGATCCTTTCTTTGAGCGCTGGGGGTCGTATGAATTTTCTTCAGGATGGGTGGAAGAGGCCTCCGAAGTTGATGAAGGAGCAATTGACACACTCAAGAGCCGGATAGGGCGGTGCCTGAATGACAAGTATAAGATTTTCGCTAAGATCCTGATCACGTGCAACCCGAAAAAGGTTTGGATTTATTATAACATCTATAAGCCTTGGAAAGATGGGACACTTGCAAAGGATAAAGCTTTTGTTCAATCCCTGGTCGATGACAATCCTTTCAACGAAAGTCAGTATAAAGAGAAACTTCAGGGCATTACCGATTTGATCAAGCGGGAAAGGCTGCTGTTTGGAAATTGGGATTACAGCGAGGAGGCCGGCCAGGTTATAGCCTATCAGGATATCATCGATGCCATTGATGAGCGAACCTCTCCGCGAATCCCTAAAGGTCAGAAATACATCACCGCAGACATCGCCCGGTTTGGAAGTGATAATACGGTAATTGTCCTCTGGTCGGGCCTGCGGGCTGAGGAAATACACGTACACCCGCATTTATCAATCCTACAATCTTGTGAGAAGATCAAAGATCTCGCCAGTAAAAATAAAGTCTCAATTCAAAATATCATCGTTGACGAAGATGGAATCGGCGGCGGGGTTGTGGATGGTTTAGGATGCAAAGGTTTTTTAAACGGATCCAAGCCGATACCGGGTAAAAAAGGCGATGATAATTTCGCCAACCTGAAGACTCAGGCATATTACCGGCTCGGAGAATTTTTCAAGGAAAAGAAAATCTTCATCAACTGCCGGCAAAATACCGAGCTGAGAAACCAGCTTATCGAAGAAATGGAGCAAGTCCGGTTAAAGGACTCGGACACAGAAAATAAAATTGCGATTGTTTCGAAGAAGGATATTAAGCAACGGATAGGCCGTTCGCCTGATATCTCGGATGCAATAATGATGCGCGTATTCTTCGAATTAAAACCGACATCACAGCCGCGGATGAGCTTCCATAAAATGAACCGGTTTAGATTCAATGGAGACTCGAAAGAAAATGGGTCCAACGTTGTACAGATCAATCGCAACGGCTACCCCTCGCGGGACAATGGGTACATATCACCGATGGAATAAACACAAACTATAACTAATTAAAACAAAAAATTTATGAACACAGTAACATTGAACAGCGAAAGAATCTTGATTCACGAAGATACCCCGGCCGTTGAGCGCATCAAGGCAGAGGTTTACGGCAACCTGGAGCGGGTGAAGCAATTAAACGACCTCTATGAATTTACTTCGGAAAAGGAACTGAAGTATTTGCAAGCCAATATCCTGGAGATTGTGCGCGGCAAAGTAGCGGCTTCAAACAAGGAGCTCGCGAAGCTCTCGGCAACGTTCGATCTGCTTTCCATGCCAGGGCTGAAGATTGCCCCGGAGGTAAAGCACTTGCAAGAAGTGGTTCAAGCTTCGATCAATACACCCATATCGTTTAAGTACCTCGAGCACGCCGGACAATGGAGGGTCAACGATCAGGCGCTTGAGAAAGATCTGGATCGGTACCGGAAGTATGCTGAACATGAATACCAATTCAAGAGACTCGCCGCCGCTGAGGCGCTTTGTGAATACCTCAATAGCGAACCGTGGGGTGAATTCAACCAGCGCCAATGGCTCGAGGTAAAGATGATTGAGTGGAAGCCAGGCGGAACCGGTCGGGTTGCTGTTCCTTCCTGGAGGTTTGTAATGGCACCGGAAAATGGATTTAGGATTTGACGCCCACAAAAAAATATGACTTTAAAATGAAAACTGAAATAGAAGTAAACGGCAAGCCTGTACTTTTCCCGACGGCATGGGAAGATGTAAGATTTGGACAGTGGTGCGAGTTATTGTTTCCTGACAATGACGGAGGTATAAGTAAATTTTTGTCGGTTTTAACCGATTTGCACCGAACCGAAATCGAAACGGCGATCATGGATCTGAACAGAGTCTGTGAGGCAGTGCAGTTTTATAATACGGCACCTGTGGTACCAGACACCGTGGAGTCAATCACTCTGAACGGCACAAACATTAGCATTGCTTATCCATTAAAACTTACAAACATCATTCAGGTAGAAACTATCGCGGCTAATATTTTAAAGCTTCAGGGTGCGTCATTGTACGATATGTCAAAGGCGTATGCCTCGCACTGTGCGCTTTTTCTTCAGCCTATAATTGACAGTTGTTTTGACAAACAGCGGGCGCAAGCGTTAACCACCGCTTGTATGGAATTACCATGTCAAACGATTCTAAGTTTGGGACCGAAGGTTATGAAATCAGTTGTAGATTTTAAGACCGGGGGGAAAGGAAAGGTGAGCAGTGGATTTATTATTAATGAAAACTAGGTAACAAAACATTCTAACAATGAGCGCCGATAAACAAACCATACTTTTTGAACTTGAGATTGACCAGGACGGAGCCTTGACCGAACTGGAAAAATCAAAGCTTGCTATTATCCAGTTAAAAAAAGAGCAGGCAGATTTAAATAAAGCTTACAAAGCCGGGCAGCTTACCCAAAGAGAATTCGCACAGGAGATAGCCAAGGTTGAAACCTCACTTAAAAAACAGCAAGGCGCCTACGGCAATCTTCAGCGGGCAGTCACCGGGCAAAAAAATGTCCTTGACGAGCTCACAAAAAGTAACAAGGTCTTAGCCGATCAGCTCGGGAAAACGCAAGGCAGAGTTACTAATATAACAAACGTCTTCAATAACCTGTCGAATGGGGCCGTTAACGCCGCAAATACTCTCAAGGGGGCGGCCGGGCAAGTTAATATCATGGGGACCAATGTAGGGGCGGCTGCTGCATCCTTTGCAAAATTCGCAAATCCTGTAACCGCGACAATCGGCATACTTACTGCCCTTGTTGGTGCGTATGCCGGATCGGCACAAGGTGCAAAAGATTTAGGACTCGCCACTGATCAGTTATCGACAGGCTTTAAACTTCTGCTCAACAGCTACGGGGATTGGGTATCAGAACTTCGAAAGGATAAAGAATCTGGTTTCTTCGAAGAAGCGGCATTCCAGATAAACAGAATCATTTACGGAGAGGGCATTGCAAATAAAGCTAAGGCAGTGGCGGACGCAAACTTTCAGATTCGCCAGCTTGAGATTGCTGGGCAATTTGCTAAAGGATTTGCAAAAGACCGTGAGCGCGAAGCCGAGAACTTGCGCCGGATCCGCGACGATGAAAGTCAGACCTACCTGGCCAGGCTAAACGCTTCTGAAGGGATCACTCAAAAACTGACCAATAATGAACAATTAAGGGTCATTGTTCTGCAAGCGCAGGCCGAAGCGATCAAAGACGCGAGTACAAACTATAAGCTTGACTATGAAGCTCAGTTAAAAGTCGCCCAGGTCGAAGCTGAGATAAAAGACATTCAGGAAGAAATAAATGGAAAGCTTACCGAGAATGTAAATGCCCGAAAAAAAATACTTGAACTTATCGAGGCACAGAAAGGCGTTGAAAAAAGGCTTTCTACAGATCCGACAGGGAGGGGAGATTTAAACCAGGTCACCAACACAACAAACGCTACAGACACTTTAGGTCTGCCGGCATTGCCAGATGAAGTCAAGCTTTTTGAAACGGAGAAAACCAGATTGCACAGGGAAGAATCCGAAAAAAGGAAACAGCAAGCCGCTGACGAAGCCGCATTTTTTCATGAGCAGGAACTTATAAAGTTCAATGCCGTACAGGGGATCATCAGCGCGGCCTCAGCCATTTTCGAGGAGCAGACCGCGGCATACAAGATACTTGCCTCGGCAGATGCATTAATGAACACATACAAAGGGGCAAACCTTGCCTTAGGAACCTATCCACCTCCATTCTCCTATTTGGCAGCAGCCGCCACGATAGCTACCGGTCTTGCCAACGTGGCCAAGATCAATGGAGCGAAGTTCGCCCACGGAGGCTACACCGGTGATGGGGCTAAGTACGATCCTGCCGGCGTTGTCCACCGGGGTGAGGTAGTATGGAATCAGGAAGATGTCGCCATGGTCGGCGGGGCACGAGCAGCCGATAGAATGCGTCCTACCTACTCAGGAAAAAGAACATTCGGCAATTATGCAGATGGAGGTATCGTTTCAAACTATATTACCAAACAGGGAAATATGGAGTTGATGATGCGCAATCTGTTAAAGAGTATGCCTCCACCGGTTGTTAGTGTGGTGGATATTAATAGAGAACAGGCAAAAGTCACAGTTCGGGAACAGTTAAGTAAAATTTGATATGATTATTAAAGTTGAAGCAGGATATCTTGATGACTTTGGGACGGGTATTACCATTGATAAAAAATTCAAGACTTTCCAAAATATTAGCAGTCAACAAGGGGATGTGAGTTATCAAATTGAAATCCCAAAAACTGCCGCAAACTGTAGTAAGCTTGGTATCACAAGCATAAATCAGATAACGGTAAACAATATTGATTGCAGTTTACTCGATGATTCTGGGGCAACTGTATATACTGGGTTTTTGCGGATTGAATCTGTTAAAAACTCAATCAATTGCACCTTTTATTCTGGCAACTCGAATTGGATTAAGGCTTTAAACGTGCCGATCCGCAATTCATTTGCATGGATATCATTCGATAAAGACACGACATCCGCCAATATTACCGACTCATGGGATAATGATTCCGGTATAGTCTGGCCCCTGGTTGATCGCGGCGCACTTTCAACCAGGCTATGCAAGTCCCTTTACATCGAAGATATGCAGCCATTTATGTATGTGAAGGATATTGTGCGGACCATCTTAAATCAATCGCACATGAAAATAACCGGCGACCTGAATAATGACCCTGTTTATAACAGACTTATCACCACAAATAATGGGCAGTCCGGATTGAGGCAAAGAATTGATGCGCGTACAATTTACGCACGTAAAACATCCACGCAGACATTAACCACAACATTTGCGACTTTGACGTTCACCGATGTGTCAACACCTTATAGCAATTCACCTAATTCCAATTGGGACACTGGCACAAGCATTTACACCGCTGACACCGATTACCGACGGCTCAAGATTGATATCAACTTAAAGATGACAGCAAAAGCCGCAACGTTTTTGCGTGTGAGGCTGAATGGCACAACGACCATCTTCGAAAAAACCTACTTCGGCACCTTGTTTATCGACACTATAACGCTGGATGACGTTATCGCGAACGGTTCTGATATTGAAGTACAGATGGCCCTACAACAGGCGCTTTTTTTAACCGGAAATGTGGATACCGATTCAACGATAAAAATCACACCGGTAAAATTTTACAAAGTGTATGCTGACTCACTGCTGCCCAACGTCACAGCATCACAGTTTTTGTCACAGATTTTCCAGATGTTCAATATTGTGGCAAGTTATGAGCCAGCATCAAAAACAATCCGTACGACAAAATTCAGTGCAATCAAAAACAAAACACCATTGGATATCTCAGCGTACTTATCCGAGATAATTGAAATTAATCATACGGAATTTTTATCCAGCTTTTCACAAAAGAACTTTTTCGTTTACAAAGAACAGAACGCCGAGGAAATAACCGAATACAACGAGGCTAATGATACCCCTTATGGGGGAGGTTTAACTGAACTTGATGATCAAATCTTAGGTAATTCCCAGGAAATTGTATCACTGGATTTTATTGCCCCGTATCAGAGATATCTGCCGAGCTTCAGTATGAGTTTACCCTCGCTGGCTATGTGCGAAACCTCGGAGACTGAGGATACAGTAACCATAACATCCGTAACAGATAACGGGGACGGTTACGCGAGGTTCAATTTTTCCGGAACGAATCCCTTCACGGCAAACCAACTGGTTCGGGTTTCCGGCAGCGCGGTGGATGGTTATAATGGCGACTTTCGGATTATAGCGAATAACGCTTCATCGCTTATTTTGGAGGATGTGGCCTTCTCAGCAACAGCCACTCCAACCGTTACCGGCCTCGAGGTTGTCGACGTTATAAACGAATCACAGGTGTGTCTTATTAATGTGCTTGATCAGGATGTGAACGATATCACCGGCGATAATCAGATAAATTTTGAAAGTGCTAACCAAAGTAGAATCGGGTTTGCTTATTTTTTTCTTGTCAATCAGAATCTACCCATTAACACAACAGCAAAACATGCGCTTTATTTTGACCCGCCAGCCAATGAACCGGCGGCGTATCAAATAGGCCTGCGTGAGCATTATCGCGATATTGAAAGAATAGCCGCGGATCCTGTTTTAGTCCGCGCAACGTTTCTATTTCCGCTTACGGTATTCAATGACATAAACGATGTCGTTCCATTGCGATTAGCAACAAATGACTTTAACCTGGTGTTTTATCCCAACCTGATCCGGGGGTATGAGTCTAGCAGTAAAGAGTGTGAAGTTGAACTGATTAAACTTTAATCTTGGAGATAACCCGTTTTCAATACCCTGTTTCTGATTAGCCTTTCAGTCTCGCCTCTTTTTCATGGCTATACTGAACAAAATTAATTGATGGTAGGATTATGGGCGGTAATCCAGCCTGAACTGAAATTGTACTGATGAAGGATCGAACGTAGGGAAATCCTATTGCAGGAGCTGAAATTTTGGCAAAGTCTGAGTTTAAAAAATCACTTGTGATGGCCATTGAGCACTCGAAGACAGCATGATAACCAATCTTGTAGGATATACTTTCGGTTTGAAGACCCACAACCAAATCAATATTAAATACCTTGGCAAATAACTTTGGGTTGTCAGGAAAGACCAAATCGTCCAATCCAAGATTAAATTTTGGCTCCAGGATTTCATTTACACAGGCAAACTCTAGACGGACCGCCTTAAAAGTTATCAATCGAATTTGGCTTTGTATAACGTTGTCTGTCATGCGGCATTGGCATAGACCGAAACTTCTGCATCAGAGTAAAGAAATAACTCATTTGGAACTATTATCCGTTCTTGCAGCACAATTAGCTCGTTCAGATTGCCCATTTGTACATCTTGAATCGAGTTATTGAAATAGTCGGAATATGCAATATCATCAATAACCCCACTTTGGAGCAAATTAGAGACGGCAACGTCGTTGAGTCCCTCTACGTAGCGTTCAAACGAAACTCCCTTGGGGCCTATACTGTTGACAAAATGAACATCGGCCTCAATCTCAGATTGAGGGGCAGAGTTAAAATAATCCTCCAATAATGCAAGTATCTCCTTCTCCTTGTCCATTTTTTCGAAATATAGCTACTATTTATTTAACAAATTTATATGATGTTAGATTCAGGTCCGACGAGTCGAATACGCAAATGATAAAAAAGGGGTCTAGCAGGACAGCATGGTGTCGAGAGGTTAGCGACAGTGGCTGCTGAATACTTCGGGCGAGGGTAATGTCAATAAAGCGAATAATTTTAAATGGGAATACCCCCGCTTGCCGCGTATTCAAACGTCTCCAATAAGTAATAAACTTTTCCATTGTCCACCCCGTACAATCTACTTTCTTCCTTGCCTTTTTTATAAATTCTGCAAAAAATTTCAAGTGCTGGCGGTTCCCAATCAAATCCAGTAATGAATTATCGTCGTATCGCAATACAATATCAATCTTGAAAATCCGAAACTCCCGTTTGGAATCAGTATATCTAGTCAACCCCCACCATTCGGCCGCCTCAATATTATCGTCCCAAAAATAATACCCATCACCTGCAAACGGCGGTTTGCTTCTAGGGTTACCCGCTTTATCAAAGAGTGTGGATTTTACCGGACCTTCCTTTAGCCGTTCAAGGACTGATTCTGTCGTCTTCTGTATTGCTTGATGCCCAATCGTATTGATCATTTTGGTCGAAACTAGGTTTAAAGTAACCTGCAATCCTTCTGTTAATTAGTTGATCTGATGTTACTGCCGCCCATCAGCTTGAAGCCACCATAATTCAATTCATCCAAAGCCCGTTGAATCCCGTTAGTGATGTGATCTTCCAAACCGGGTGATAAATACCCTATAGGATTATCGATACCTGTTTGTGCTTCGAGATAGGACTTTAAAATATCGCTTGGGAGTGATTCTGATAAGAATTTTGAAATTTTCTCGTCCATACCTTTCATATTTAAATTGCTGTGTATCTTAATTATTATTTCAATTCCCGGTTATGTTAACTTGTTCCCGTCTTTTCAAAAGGTAGTGATAAACGTTTTGATTGGAGATTGTCACTGCATAATTGTTCACAAACTCCCAACCGTTTTTGTTAAGAAAATTCAACGCTTCGATTACGCTGTTGAAAATAATTGGCTTCCCATCCTCTTTTTCAATTCGTTGGTCGCTACCGAATTTCATTTTTTGACCATAATCTATTGTCACCGTGACCTTAGTACTAAGTAAACGTTCGAAGCCCACAATTTCTATGTACTTGATGCCTTCAAGCGAATTGATATCAACTCCATCGACCTTAACCTGAGAGAATGATAAACCAGGAAGGATGAGAAGAATGATGATGATAAAGCGTTTCATAGGCAGGGGATTTTAAGAAAGGCTTTGACCTTGTTTCTTAAAAATAACGAAAATTCTCCCAGGATTAATAGTATTTTTTTACTACGAATTAATCAACTCTTTAATTCATTTTTGGACCTAGAAATTCCAGCATTTCCTCAATGCCTTCCTCCGCCTTTCTAAACATCCTTAATGGTAGTTTATCCTCAGCCACAAAATTCTTCCCATACTTAGCTTCAAGGTAACTGTTTAAAAGTTCGTCAGGCGACATCTCACGCAGAGTTTCCATAAAGTCGTTAAATTCTTTTTGATAGTGCGCCGATGATTTTTTTCTACCCATAGTCAGTCGTTGATTAAGTCTTTTGTTTTAACTCCCAATAGAGCAGCTATTTTAGCCAGCACCTCTAACGGTGGTTGATTGTGATTATTCGCATATCTACTTACGGTCACAAAATCAACGTCCAGTTTTTCAGCCAGCCACGTTTGTGTCTTGTTTTTCTCTGCTAATACATTTTTAATTCGATTATACTCCTTTTTTCCCATATAACAAAAATAGTTATATAACAATAAAATATATATAACATTATTTGTTATATAACATATAATGTTATAATATTGGATAAGAAAACGGCAGCCCTGATCCCTTGCGAAGACTTGAGCCGCCGTTAGTTTTCAATTTTCCAATTAAAACCTTTACAATTTATGAAAATCGAAAGACAGTTAACGTCAAAACTTCCATGGATCTCTAGGTTCTCCCCAACCATTCAGGAAAAATTTAATGAACTTCGGTGTGCCCTCGGTGAGAATGTCGCTGCCCACCATGTTTATTTGACCAGGCAGGCAGTTGAAGAAATCGCATTTGGGCCATTCACACCGGAACCGATTACGCGCAATTTTATCGAGGCCCTTAAAATCGCCGATGGTCTTCTGGCTCAGAAGGTGCCTCCCTTCAGGGTTATCTACAAGCTTTCAAGTACAGGCTTAACCGTGGTAACGATATGATGACGCAAGAAGTAGACTCTTATCTACCAGCAGCGCGTATGCTGCGGTTGTTTGAAATGCTCCAGCTTATGTTTAAGAGGTCGTACACGCCCAAGCAAATCGCGGAACGGTTGGATTGTTCAGAGCGAACAGCCTATCGGTATATGAAAATCTTTGAAACCTGGGGGATTGCAATTGATTCCAATCAATATCATTATTTCGTTGCTCAGGATGATTGCCCGGTCTGCCATCATGAAATCAAAACCGGGAGCGATGACCCTTTTGATTTGGAGCCGGTGAGTAATTATCAATATCACTGTCACTCTTTGTCAGACTACGAACAATACCTTAGTATCGCCAGACACGAAGAAAACCTTCCGCCTTCGTAATGGTGGTTGATTGGAGGCCCCCACGGATTTGCGCGGGGGCTTTTTTTATAGCTCCATAGGCAGGGGTTCGATTCCCCTACGGACTGCGAACATCACGCGCACGCCTCAAAATCGTGTGCCTTCGCTCGCGGAAAACTTTTGTTCGACTATTCCACAAATGCTTTTTGTTTATTTTCGCCGTTATTGAAGCAGTTTAACGCGCAATGTTTACGCAGTTGTTTACGCAATAGAAAAGGAAATCATTGATTATCAAGTGTTTACACTTATATAAATAGTCGTGCAGGAACCGATCGTTGAATTTGAACTTACCAAAGAGTTTCGTGACCGTTTTCAGGAAGCCTTAGACAACCGCGACGAAACTTTCATCCGTGACAGTCTGACCGGAATCAATGCTGCCGATATCACCTCGCTGCTTTACGAATTTACCTCTGAAGAATCCAAGTACGTGATGCGCCTGCTCCCGCTTCAGACGCAGGCGGAAATCATTCGCGACCTGGAATCTGATACACGTAAAAAGTTGTTGAAGATCTATGAGCCATCGGAGATCGTCATTTTTCTCAATCAGCTCGCGTCGGACGATGTTGCCGATATCCTCCACGAATTGCCGGTGAAAGAAAGAGAGCAGGTACTGTCGGACCTTGACGGTGAGCTGCGCATCCAGGTGACCGACCTTTTGCGTTATGAAGCGAATGTTGCCGGCGGGCTAATGGCCAAGGAGCTGATCAAGGCTTTCGTCCACTGGACCGTTGTTCAATGCATTGACGAGATCCGCAAGCAGGCGGAGAATGTATCCAAGTTTTATACCGTTTATGTGGTGGATCAGGACGAAAAGCTCGTCGGCCGTGTGGCATTGCAGGACCTGATCCTTTCTGATGCGCGGACAATTGTCGGCGATATCTGCAACCGCGAAATTGTCTGTGTTCAGACTTATCAGGAGGATAAAGAAGTCGCGGAGATCATGCAGAAGTATGACCTCGAATCGGTAGCGGTGGTTAACATTCACCAACAACTGGTTGGCAGGATCACCATCGACGATGTGGTGGATGTGATCACAGAACAGGCTGAGGAGGAGCGACAGCTGATGACAGGTATCAGTGAATCAGTCGAGGAGGATGATAGCGTCTGGAGAAACACCAGGGCGCGTTTGCCCTGGCTGCTTATAGGAATATTGGGAGGTCTGATGAATGCGAAATTCATGGGATTATTTGAGGCTGAGCTTGCCCGGATCACGGCCATTGCATTTTTCACGCCATTGATTCAGGCAACCGGCGGCAACGTCGGCATCCAGTCCTCATCATTGGTTGTTCAAAGTCTTGCGAATCCCGATTTTGTCGATGAAGGCTTGTGGAAACGACTTGTCAAAGTAGCATTTGTGGCGATCCTTAATGGTTTATTTCTTTCCGTGCTTGTCTTCGGAGCGAACATCGCTCTTTTTAGTGAATACAGATTATCGTTAGTGGTTTCGATCGCTTTATTCAGCGTTGTGTTGTTCGCTTCCTTTATCGGTACGCTTACCCCGCTTATACTTAGCCGTTTCGGTTATAATCCCGCCCTTGCAGCAGGGCCATTTATTACGACGATCAATGATCTGCTTGGGCTTACGATCTATTTCTTTATTGTTCATATTCTCCTTATCTGATGTCCCGCAAATGTTTAATTGTAGATCCGATGCACCCAAGCCTGTTTCAGCTGCTGGCGGAAATAGGATGGGAGCCCGTGTATCGGCCGGAAGTGAACGCCGACGAGATCGAACAAATGGCCCGAGGGTGTGAGGGAATGATCATCCGCAGCAAAGCGATTGTAAACGGAGAATTGTTGGGTGATAACCCGACGATCCGGTTTGTTGCGCGCGCCGGGGCGGGAATGGACAACCTTGATTTGAAATATCTGTCTTCAAAAAATATCACCGTGATCCATGCGGCTGAGGGCAATAGAGATGCCGTTGCTGAATTCGCTGTCGGATTGCTGATCAGTTTATTGCGCAACATACCAAAAGCCAATCAGGAAGTGGCTGGTTTCGTTTGGGATCGGGAGGGTAACCGGGGGGAGGAAATCATGGGCAAGACTATCGGAATTATTGGATATGGAAATATGGGTCGGGCATTTGCGAATCGGCTAACAGGTTTTGGATGTAAGGTTTTAGCGTATGATAAATATAAAAGCCGCTTCGGTGATAATTTTTGCCGGGAAGCCACGATGGAGGATATTTATTTGGAGTCCGATGTGCTCAGTCTCCATATTCCTTTAACTGAAGAAACCCGTTTGATGGTGAATTCCGAATATTTAAAGCGCTTTGCGAAAAATATTATATTGGTCAACACCGCCCGCGGTGAGATTGTCAGCCTAAGGGACCTGGCGGAAGCGGTTAAAAATGGGAAAGTGAGGGGTGCAGCCCTTGATGTTCTTGAAAATGAAAAAATTAATCGTTTGAGTCCGGATCAGCTGGAATCGTTTAAGTATTTAACAGGAAGAACGAATGTAATATTAACCCCTCACATTGCAGGCTGGACATTTGAATCACACGAAAAAATAAATGTAGCTTTGGTAACTAAACTTAAACGACTCGGTTTTTAATTTCACGAATTCCCCGTCGCTAACCAAGAAGCACCGATCTATGGGTTTTTTACAAAAGAAGATGAAGAAATGGACCGAACTATATAACTCGGTCATCGAAAAACCCCTGCTTACCTCAACGATCGTGCTTGTTTCGGTGGCCGTTATGGTGCTCGGTTTAAGCCTTCCGTATTATATTAACGACTTTAGCACCTTTATCGTGCAGATTCTTGCTGAAGCGCACGGGATGATCTTCGATATTGCGGTCATTGGTATTCTGCTGTTCTGGCTGAACCAGAACGGGGAGATCCGGCAGCGTATCAGGACTTATAAGGACGAGATCGACGATTTTCGTTTATGGGAATCGGAGGAAGCTGCATTTCGTACAGTTGGTAACATCAAACGTTTAAACCGGCACAAAATTCATGAAGTGAATCTCGTGAATTGTTATCTGCCCAGGACAAACCTGAACTACGTCAATCTTGCCGCTTCGAACCTGAATTCCGCAAATGTTTGCCAGTCGTCGCTCATTGAGGCGAATCTGGAAAATGCGAGGCTGAACCAAACCAATTTTGAAAATTCCAATCTCAACCAGGCCAACCTCAAATGTGCCTATGCAAGTGGAGCAAATTTTAAAGATGCATTTCTGATCAAAGCGCAATTTGAAAATGCCTTTTTAATCAAGGCAAATTTCAGCAACGCTTTTTTAATGGAAGCCAACCTTCGGAACTGTTATGTGATGGGGGCGGATTTCGAAAATGCCAGTTTGTACAAAGCCGACCTGCGCGGTGCGAAAGGTCTCACTGTGGAGCAATTGTCCAAGGTAAAAACGCTATACCTGGCACAGTTTGACGACGATATTCTTGCTCAGATCAAAACCAACTTGCCTGAGCTGGTGGGCACGTAATTTTTTGAATTCGTAATTTAAAGTATTACCTTTGTATACGGCAACGGTCTCAGCGATGAGACCGTTGTTTCTTTTTTTCCTTGATCGGATGGAAAACGATATAAGAATAACTATGACGCTTAAAGGAAATGGCCATGAGCAAAATATCATATTATACCAAAGACGGGCTAGAGAGATTACGCTCCGAGTTAAGCGAGTTAAAATCCAAGGGCAGGGCTGAGATCGCGAGACAAATTGCAGACGCACGCGACAAGGGTGATCTGAGCGAGAACGCCGAGTACGATGCTGCAAAGGACGCGCAGGGATTACTGGAAGCGAAAATTGCCCAGCTTGAAGACCTGATCAGCAATGCCAGGTTGCTTGATGAGCATAATATTGATACATCCAAAGTATCGATTCTTTCCAAAGTCACGATCAAAAACAAGAAGAATGGAGCCTCCGTCACCTACACGCTTGTTTCGGAGGAGGAAGCCGATCTGAAAGCCGGAAAGATTTCAACGATGTCACCCATCGGAAAAGGTTTGCTCGGCAAGAAAAAGGGAGAGACGGCAAAGATCAAAACACCGGCTGGCGAAATGGAATTTGAGATCCTGAATATCGGCGTGTAAATCTTCTTCCTATGGGCAGCATCTTCACCCGCATCATCAACCGCGAACTACCGGCATACATCATTCATGAAGACGACCGGTTTATCGCCTTTCTTGATATCAATCCTTTGGTTCTTGGCCACACGCTCGTGGTGCCGAAAAAAGAAGTTGATTACATTTTCGACCTTGATGAGGATACCCTTGCCGGCTTGAACGTGTTTGCAAAAGAAGTCGCTGTTGCACTCGGCAAGGCTATCCATTGCAAGCGCATCGGTGTCGCCGTCATTGGACTTGAGGTTCCACACACACACGTCCACCTTGTTCCCATGAATGTGACCGATGATCTGAACTTCACACGCCCAAAATTGCACCCTACCAAAGAGCAGTTGACTGAAACGGCAGAAAAGATCAGGAAGAATTTGTTATAGAAAATCAATGTCCACGTTCAGTGGATAGCGCATGAGATACTGCAGTGCCTGTTTCATGGTAAGGTCCTCAAATAAGACTTTGAAGAGGGTTGCAGTGATCGGCGCTTTTACACCGTAATGGTCGGAACATTTTTTCGCGACCTTCACCGTATGTATACCTTCGGCAATTTCGTCCGTGCTTGCCAGTATCTGTTGCAATGACTCTCCCTTCGCCAGCCGGAATCCGACGTTGAAGTTACGGCTTAAAGCGCTGTTACAGGTGGTAACCAAATCGCCGACGCCAGCGACACCTAAAAATGCCTTGGTATTTCCACCCAGGGCGCGGCCCAGATATATCATTTCTACCATCCCCCGGCTGATGAGGAGGCCTTTTGCATTTTCGCCATAGCCCATCCCGCTTAAAGCGCCGGCTGCAATGGCGATGACATTTTTAAGCACGCCGGCAAGCTCCACGCCGACAAGATCATTGTTGCCGTAGACCTGAAACTGTTCGTTTCGCAGCAACCGTTTCCCCAGCACAATTACCTCGTTGAAGTGACTCGCAATGACGGTCGCCGCGGGTTGCCCAGCTGCAAGTTCTTTGGACAGGTTTGGGCCCGCCAGGCATCCGACGCGCACGGCGACGCTTTCCTCCATGATCACTTCACTCATTGTTTTCACCTGCGCGCGGTTGAGGCTTTCGACCGAATCAATGGTCTGTCCTTCCGAAAGCTGAATGTCAAATCCCTTTGTACCGTGAATCAGAATATGGTAGGGATGCAGGTACTCTGCGATACGTTTCATCATCGGGCGGAAATGCGCCGACGGCACAATCGGGAAGATCACGTCACATTCACTGGCCACCAGTTGCACGTCGTTGACGGGGATTACATTCGGATGCATCTTGTGGCCGCGGTTCTCTTTTGTTTCCAGGATACGCCGGACGACACTCTCGTCACGGGCGTATAGCAAAACCTTGCGGTGTGGTGCAAGAAGGTTGGCTACCGCGCTGCCGAAGTTTCCCGCACCGATCACACCGACCGGTTTGTCATCCGATGAACTTCTCGAGGTCATAGCCAGCAAGCCTGTTGTGATAATAATACAGGAGGTTGAGGTCCTGAGTAATGATATTTCCTTCCTTGTTAAACAGCAAGGGTCGTTTTAAATGGAAAATTCCGACATTCTCCAGCCCATGCCTGATCACCAGATCAATTTTCCCTTTCAAGTGGGTGGCATGATTCACTTTGCCTAATTCCTTGAGCTGATAGATTTCCTTCCGCACTTTTTTGCACATGGCGCGGAATTCTTCGTAGGGGAGGACAAGATCGTCTTCGGGAAGGCGCAGAAGTCCGAACAGATCGAGTTTCGGATGTTTCCGCTGCCACATCTCGAAGGCAACATACGCCACAAGGTGGCTCGCAAATACGCGGTTTATCCGGTGATACTCTGAAACAATCCGTTGACTTAGCATCCGCGTGTACTGGTCTTCCCGCTGTTTATCCACGGAAATCTCTTCGTTTGTAACAAAATAATCCCTTGTGTTTATGATTCTTCCGTTGGGGTCCAGGCTATTTCCGTCGTCATCGACGTAGTTACCCAATACGTCAAGACCTTTGCCGATCGAGACCGAAATATTGGAGCCCTTGGTAAAAAATTTAAACAGGAACTGGAGCAATTGAAGACTTCCGTACTTATCCTGTTCCGGCAGATATTTATCCTGTCCCTTAACAGAGAGGTAATCATCGATCAGATCCGGGGCTTCGAGCACAAAATGATAATTCAGCGTAACCGGTACGATGAATATTTTTCGTACGTCGGCTGCCAGGGGATTTTCAATGTAGATATTGCGCTGGGCTTCGATGGTCGAACTCAGTAATCCCAATTTCAATTGCTTTTCGATCATCCCGCTTCGGGAGCGCGTACCTCCTGGGAAGAATAAACTGTGCGCGCCTTTTTGGATGGCAAGCGTCGAATATGTCTTAAGGGTTTCCAGATACGGAAGGTTCTTTTTTCTTCGGTCCACTTTATAGGCACCGAGACTGTTCATAAAGTATGCGAAGATCTTGATGTTGAAAAGATTCAATCCGGCCCCGTAAATAAATGCGGGTAGGCCCAGCGAATGGATCACCCACCCGATCAGAATTGAGTCAAGGTTGCTGAAGTGCGTGGGCACCATTACGACGGTGCCTTTTCGTGCAAGATTGCGCAGCTGTTTCACCTTGCCAACGATGTGGATCTTGTCACGCAAAGTGTATTGATTGCGGAAGAACGCGCCGAATTTTTTCACCCTCGCGCCATTCAACAGGCGTCCAAACCAGAATTTTACCATTTCGCGTGTGAAACGGTATGAACTGGGTTTGAAATTTCCGGCGATCTCATCTGCATACCGGATTATTATCCGATAGAGAAGCTCCTCTGCTTTACCCTGCGATTCGTCGGTGGTTTTGTTGGTGAGGCCAACAAGCTCTTCCTTCAGCCGGCCCCAAAAGCGCGGCTCGTCTTCCGGGTCTACACGCCACCGGTTCCTTTTCATCCGCTGCTGTTCGCGATAAACAGTGGCTTCCAGCTCATCTAACAATTGTTTGGTGGTGGGCCTTAGCTGCCTGATATGATCAAAGGATCTTTTTGCGACTTCCTCGACAAACTCTTTCCGGTTCTTGCTGAGCTGGTAAACAGGCCAGTCAGGAATACCTTCAAGGATAGGTTTATAGCGTTTATTCTTATTTTTCTTTTCGGCAACTTCCATCGGGGACGCAAAATAATACAAAAATCCCCATAGCCATAAAAAAACGTTTTAGCGGGTTCTTTCGATGGCTTCGTAGAGTGATTGCCCCATATCCTGGAATCGGATGAGCGCCTGTTGAAGAAATTCCGCATCGAGCACTTTCAGAACGGCCTCGTCATTTTCAATGTCGAGCGCGTCGATCTTGAAAGTTTGTTCGATCGTTCCCTGTTCAAGTTTTACAATGTAGCGGTTGTTCCAGGAGTAGATTGTGATCTTGCAGTCGGGTCGGGAAAATTCTTTGACTACCCTCATATTTCAGAGGTGATAATTTGGATTGCCAGCGGTATGAGGTTAACTGTTTTTGTCCGGGACATTAATTTTACTTTTCACCGTTTCTAATTCGTCCTCCAGATTTTTATAGACGCGACTGCTGTGAAGCTTATCCTGCTTCATTTGTGTGATGATATCCTGCAGTTCTGCTTCTCTTTTTTTTAAGGCGTTCTTTAATGCGGTCGGGTCAGGTTTCATTTTAAGTGTCTGCGGTTGAATGTTACTATGCAATTTATCAATATAAATTCTATTGGGTCATTTCGATGTCAAAAAAAATGCGCTGGATGAAAAATTACTCCTTTTTGATTATGCGCTTGCCTCCTTCCCGCAAGACGAGTCGCCAGCGACGCTCGTTTTTTTCCGCCACTCTCAGGCACCGGGCCAGGGGTTGCGGCCCGGGTTCGTATTTCATGAGCCTACGAGTTCAAAGGTAACCTCTAGTGATCTGGACAACGCTGTTATTCTGTAATGGGATTCAATGAACAACTCCGACGGAATCCTTCCGGACCGAAAATTCGCCTGGCGGAGTCCCGTATGACGCGCTTTTCAGAAGGAATGATTTCGTGAACGATGATTTTTTTAACCTCATGGCTGCGGCTTGTGTTGTAACTGAACGGCAGAATGTGCGGTGCCGATCGCTCGAGGCCTGGGAGGCACAGACCGGCCCTTCGGATTTGAATTCAGGGCCATAAACTCAGGGAATTTGCATTTAAACCCTAAATGCTTGAAAAGATTTTATAAATAGTGAGACGATTTTATCCCTCGTTACCGTTACTTTAAGGGCGAGTTAAAGCCTGGAAATGTCCATCATGTTGGGAACGAACGTGCTGGCGCAATCTTTGAATTGGTACAAACTTTTTCGAAATCTCAAGAATGAAGCCTAGTCTACTCCGAAATACCCTTCTGTTAATAGCCGTATCGCTTGGATTAACCATTTCTGCCAATGCAACGCATCTCCGGGCCGGAGAGATTACCGTGAGAAGGGATGCATGTAACAGCCTCAAATTCTGGATCACGATCACCGTATTTACGAATACATTCAATACAAATGTGCTCTTTGGCGGCGATGATGACATCCTTGACTTCGGCGATAACAGCGATCCCGATGGCGATGGCAGACCCGGCATATTGGTGCCGGAAACGCAAAACACCGTTCGTCCAGACCTTGGAGAATTTATTGCGACGGCCTCATTTACGATTGATCACACTTACTCGGGGGGTTCCACCTTTATTATCAGTTATAGTGAACCGAACCGGAATGAGGGCGTCGTCAATATGGATCAGTCTGTCAACACGCGGTTTTATATAGAAACAGAGATCAGTATTGATCCGTTTTTAGGGTGCAATGCAAACACTCCGGTTCTTGCAGTTCCTCCGATTGATAGAGGCTGTACCGGCGTAGCATGGTTCCACAACCCAGGCGCTTACGATCTCGACGGTGACAGCTTATCTTACAGGCTTGTGATCCCGAACAGGGAAAGGAATATTACCGTGAGCAACTACAGACAACCCAATGCTCCTTCGTTTTATACCGATTTTAACACCGGAAGTGAGGACGGGTTTCCACCGACATTCAATATCAATCCTGTCGACGGCACCATCACCTGGGACGCCCCAGGCATGGCCGGCGAATACAATATTGCATTCGAAATAATTGAATGGCGGAAACTGGAAGGCGAATGGATCCGGATGGGATTTGTACGGCGCGACATGCAAATCATCATTGAAGAATGCACGAACAACCGGCCAGACCTGATCGTTCCGAAAGATGTTTGTGTCGTGGCTGGCACCACGCTGGACGCGACGATCCTCGGGATTGATCCGGATGGCGATGGGGTGAAGATCGAGGCTTTTTCTGAAATTTTTGGCCTGTCGACAGCCCAATCTCCTGCGACCTATTCTACGAACCCGGATTTTAGTGCTCCGCCCGCAGAGTTGAATTTTCAATGGAACACGCAATGTTCCCATATCAAAGATCAGCCTTACCAGGTCGTATTTAAGGTGACCGACAACGGCAAGCCCAAGCTGGTGACTTTTAAAACATGGCTGATCCGTGTTGTCGGACCGGAACCCGAATGGGTGAGCGCACAGACGGATCTCAGCGACAGGTCAGTTGACCTGACCTGGGATGAATACTTTTGCGATAACGCATCAGTAATGCAGGTTTGGCGCCGTGTCGATAGTCTTGCTTTTGAACCTGATTCCTGCGAAACCGGCATGCCTGAAAATCTCGGATACGAACTGATCGAAGAGTTGAACTTAACCGATGGTGCTGGGAACCCGGTAACGACATATACGGATACGAATAACGGACTTGGTCTGGCATCAGGTGCAGTTTACTGTTACCGGTTGGTTGCAATTTTTCCGGCACCGCGGGGGGGCCGGAGTTATGTTTCAGACGAGATCTGTATTCCTCCGATCCTGGCGGATAAACCCGTCATCACACATGTTACGGTCGACCGAACGGAGGAGTTGAACGGGCAGATCACGGTTCGCTGGATCGCACCCTTTGAAGCTGATCCTACACAGTTTCCTCCGCCTTATACCTACCAGGTGTACCGCGCTGAGGGTTTTGGAGGTAAGGCTAATCTTACCCTTGTTCCGAATGCGAACCCCGCTGCACTGGAACTGACAGACACAGGGCTTAACACGGACGATAAAGTATATAATTACAGGATATTCGCGCGGGCCTCAAACGGGAATCCACTGGATACATCAGCCGTAGCCTCTTCTGTCCGGCTTGGGGCCGGATCTCAGGTAAACAAAATTCAACTCACATGGTCAGCCGAAGTCCCCTGGTCGATTGCCGGTGAAATTAAACACAGGATCTATCGTCGGGATGATAATACGGTGCTCCCAAAGCTTCCGGGGGAATTGCAGTTGCTTGCGGAAGTTGATGTCCTCAATGCCGGATTTACTTATGTCGATGGAGAAACCAACACATTGACGCCAGGTAATCTTTATTGTTACGTGGTCGAGACATTCGGTACCTATGGCAGCGACGATCCGATGATAAAGGATAAGGAACCGTTCTCAAATTTTTCTCAGATTATCTGCACGATTCCCGGCGACGTTGATCCGCCGTGTCCGCCCAACGAAGTTTTTGCACATGAACCGGAAGATTGTGAACAATACGTCACCGAACTTTTCAACTGCAATAATTCGAATGCGATCAAAAACACAATCAAGTGGGCCAGGCCGGTTTCGGCTGAATGCGAGGACGACATGAATGATGTTTCACACTTCATCATTCATTTTTCTGCCGCTGCGGATGGTGAATTTGTCCCTCTGAAAGACCAGTTTGGAAATGTGATCGAGATCACCGACACTGTTTTTGTGCATACGAATCTTCCTTCAAACGCCGGGTGTTACAAAATTGCTGCAATCGATCGTTCCGGGAATCAAAGTGAATTGAGCGAGGCAGTTTGTTTTGACAATTGTCCCTATTATGAGTTGCCGAATGTTTTTAGTCCCAATGGCGATAACTGCAATGATCTGTTCAGCGCTTTCAGCGATCGCAATCTACCTGGAGAAAATGTAGGAGGACTTTGCCCCAACACGCTGCCAGAGGCCAGCCGTGTCCGTTGTGCGCGATTTGTGAAGAGCGTGGACTTCAAGGTTTACAATCGCTGGGGCAAAGAAGTTTTTGCATATCAATCCGAACCGGGGGGAGAGAAGACGATCTACATTGATTGGGACGGACGTTCTACGGAAGGAGTCCCACTTGCTGCAGGTGTTTACTTTTATGTGGCCCGGGTGACCTTTGATACATCCAATCCTGCAAAACGGACAAAGATCTTCAAGGATTGGGTTCATCTGATCAAAGGCGATTCCAACTAACGATCTGTCGACTGTATTGGCTTTCGTGTATTTTTATATTTTGCGCGTAGAACAAGCCCTTCGGATTTGAATTTTCAGGGTCCATTCGCTTGGTAAATTTGCATTTACCTTGAATGGTTGAAAAGATTTTATGAATTGTCAGACGATTTTGTCCCTCGTGACCGTTACTTAAGGGCCGGTTAAAGCCTGGGACATCTGTCATCTGATGAACGAACGTGCTGGTGCAATGTGGTACCAACTTTTTCGAAATCAGAAGAATGAAGCCCAGACTAATCCTAAATACCCTTCTGTTAATAGCCGTATCGCTTGGATTAACCATTTCCGCCAATGCAACGCATCTCCGGGCCGGAGAGATTACCGTGAGAAGGGATGCATGCGACAGCCGCAAATTCTGGATCACGATCACCGTATTTACGAATACATTCAATACAAACATACTCTTTGGCGGCCCTGAAGACATCCTTGACTTCGGCGATGGCACCAGCATGCTGGTGCCGGAAACGCAAAACACCCCTCGTCCAGACCTTGGAGAATTTATTGCGACGGCCTCATTTACCATTGACCACATTTACTCGGGAAATACCACCTATACCATCAGTTATAGTGAACAGAACCGGAATGAGGGCGTCGTCAACATGGATCGGTCTGTCGATACGCGGTTTTATATAGAAACAAGGATCAGTATTGATGCGTTTTTAAGGTGCAATGCAAACACTCCTGTGCTTGCAGTTCCTCCGATTGATCGGGGCTGTACCGGCGTAGCATGGTTCCACAACCCAGGCGCTTACGATCTCGACGGTGACAGCTTATCTTACAGGCTTGTGATCCCGAACAGGGAAAGGAATATTACCGTGAGCAACTACAGACAACCCAATGCTCCCTCGTTTTATACCGATTTTAACACCGGAAGTGAGAACGAGCTTCCGCCGACGTTCAATATCAATCCTGTCGACGGCACCATCACCTGGGACGCCCCAGGCATGGCCGGGGAATACAATATTGCATTCGAAATAATTGAATGGCGGAAAGAGGAAGGCAAATGGAGCCCGATGGGATTTGTACGGCGCGACATGCAAATTATCATTGAAGAATGCATGAACAACCGGCCAGACCTGATCGTTCCGAAAGATGTTTGTGTCGTGGCTGGCACCACGCTGGACGCGACGATCCTCGGGATTGATCCGGATGGCGATGGGGTGAAGATCGAGGCTTTTTCTGAAATTTTTGGCCTGTCGACAGCCCAATCTCCTGCGACCTATTCTACGAACCCGGATTTTAGTGCTCCGCCCGCAGAGTTGAATTTTCAATGGAACACGCAATGTTCCCATATCAAAGATCAGCCTTACCAGGTCGTATTTAAGGTGACCGACAACGGCAAGCCCAAGCTGGTGACTTTTAAAACATGGCTGATCCGTGTTGTCGGACCGGAACCCGAATGGGTGAGCGCACAGACGGATCTCAGCGACAGGTCAGTTGACCTGACCTGGGATGAATACTTTTGCGATAACGCATCAGTAATGCAGGTTTGGCGCCGTGTCGATAGTCTTGCTTTTGAACCTGATTCCTGCGAAACCGGCATGCCTGAAAATCTCGGATACGAACTGATCGAAGAGTTGAACTTAACCGATGGTGCTGGGAACCCGGTAACGACATATACGGATACGAATAACGGACTTGGTCTGGCATCAGGTGCAGTTTACTGTTACCGGTTGGTTGCAATTTTTCCGGCACCGCGGGGGGGCCGGAGTTATGTTTCAGACGAGATCTGTATTCCTCCGATCCTGGCGGATAAACCCGTCATCACACATGTTACGGTCGACCGAACGGAGGAGTTGAACGGGCAGATCACGGTTCGCTGGATCGCACCCTTTGAAGCTGATCCTACACAGTTTCCTCCGCCTTATACCTACCAGGTGTACCGCGCTGAGGGTTTTGGAGGTAAGGCTAATCTTACCCTTGTTCCGAATGCGAACCCCGCTGCACTGGAACTGACAGACACAGGGCTTAACACGGACGATAAAGTATATAATTACAGGATATTCGCGCGGGCCTCAAACGGGAATCCACTGGATACATCAGCCGTAGCCTCTTCTGTCCGGCTTGGGGCCGGATCTCAGGTAAACAAAATTCAACTCACATGGTCAGCCGAAGTCCCCTGGTCGATTGCCGGTGAAATTAAACACAGGATCTATCGTCGGGATGATAATACGGTGCTCCCAAAGCTTCCGGGGGAATTGCAGTTGCTTGCGGAAGTTGATGTCCTCAATGCCGGATTTACTTATGTCGATGGAGAAACCAACACATTGACGCCAGGTAATCTTTATTGTTACGTGGTCGAGACATTCGGTACCTATGGCAGCGACGATCCGATGATAAAGGATAAGGAACCGTTCTCAAATTTTTCTCAGATTATCTGCACGATTCCCGGCGACGTTGATCCGCCGTGTCCGCCCAACGAAGTTTTTGCACATGAACCGGAAGATTGTGAACAATACGTCACCGAACTTTTCAACTGCAATAATTCGAATGCGATCAAAAACACAATCAAGTGGGCCAGGCCGGTTTCGGCTGAATGCGAGGACGACATGAATGATGTTTCACACTTCATCATTCATTTTTCTGCCGCTGCGGATGGTGAATTTGTCCCTCTGAAAGACCAGTTTGGAAATGTGATCGAGATCACCGACACTGTTTTTGTGCATACGAATCTTCCTTCAAACGCCGGGTGTTACAAAATTGCTGCAATCGATCGTTCCGGGAATCAAAGTGAATTGAGCGAGGCAGTTTGTTTTGACAATTGTCCCTATTATGAGTTGCCGAATGTTTTTAGTCCCAATGGCGATAACTGCAATGATCTGTTCAGCGCTTTCAGCGATCGCAATCTACCTGGAGAAAATGTAGGAGGACTTTGCCCCAACACGCTGCCAGAGGCCAGCCGTGTCCGTTGTGCGCGATTTGTGAAGAGCGTGGACTTCAAGGTTTACAATCGCTGGGGCAAAGAAGTTTTTGCATATCAATCCGAACCGGGGGGAGAGAAGACGATCTACATTGATTGGGACGGACGTTCTACGGAAGGAGTCCCACTTGCTGCAGGTGTTTACTTTTATGTGGCCCGGGTGACCTTTGATACATCCAATCCTGCAAAACGGACAAAGATCTTCAAGGATTGGGTTCATCTGATCAAAGGCGATTCCAACTAACG